>JAEEGK010001416.1_pt1 | contig 60192 bp, 50 predicted proteins | sample 8958771 | NCBI WGS metagenome assembly JAEEGK01 (sample SAMN16246547, study PRJNA631951) | gut metagenome | biome: gut microbiome; feature: rumen; material: SC-attached | host: Bos | place: Iran: Karaj | collected 2018-10 | reverse complement strand
TTCACCTCTTTTATCAGGATATTGGCTCAAAAGAAAAGCTCTTCTCCTCTTCTTGCAAATATCGGTGAGAATTCCGAAATTCCTGTGCTGAACAGGCTAAAAGACGCCGAGAAGCTTCTGGATCCGCTATCCATGCAACTGTTTAATGAAAACCTTGCTGCTTCAAAAATATATAATCTTATATGTAACCGCAAAAACATCGGCGAATTCAGCCTTAAACCTGTCATCATGTGAAAAAGCGACGCATAAATCGGCATTTCACTGATTGCAGCCGCATTTTTATCATGTTAACATAGAAATAGTGCAAAGAAAGCACATTGAGCAATACAGGTACATCTTTATTTTTCTTATACGACTGACTATTACTTACACACTTTTGAGGAGAAAATTTAATGGGACTTGTAACACTACAAAAAGGACAGATAGTGCACAAAGCACTTACTGATACCGTCAATACATTGGAAATACTGGTAAAAGGTAAGATCCGAGCGACCGATCAATTCACCTCCTTTCACCTGAATATCGGTGGAATAATCGGTCTTGTCGAATCACCCACAAAAGAATACCAATATACCTACGAAGCAATTGAAGATTCATCCATATATACATATCCATACGAAGGACCGGCCGATATTCTCTCCATGCTAAAGGCCAATGAGAAGATTACTTCTATTCTCGCCTCACAATCCACTTATACAACATATGAAATATTCCACGAATACGAAAAGCTCTACGATAACACTCTTTTGGAATTCAAAAAACTAAAATCCGACTACGCAATTTATCCCGAATTATGCATAAAAGCAGGTGAAGTACCTTCAAGATTCGAAAAACTTGAACTTATCGTTCCGCCCGTGAAAAATGACATGATCGCAGCATGGGAATATGGATATATAAAGAGCATGAAGGAAAAAGAAGCTGTTTTAAACAAAGCTTTCTACTCTCTCAGCCAGGAAATAGCTATCGGTACCGTCATGATCTCTGAGCGAAATCAAAAACTCATTGCGGTTTCACTTAAATTCCTTACCGCTTACAAAAAACAGCTCAAGAGAAATACATCCGACTTTACAACAACAATGAAAATGATCAACTCCAAGATTGAGAACATTGAAAATGCTGAAAACGGCGACGGTGGAATAATCATAAATAACGCTTTGGCTACTATTCTCACGTACTCAGGCGTCGATTCGGCTCTTTCATCCAAATTTCAGGAAGAGATCAGTCTTTTCAAGGCAAGCGAAAGTCGTTACGATTCCTCTGATGAAGCAAGAATGCTCAGGAAAAGCATCTCAAATTCTTTTTACAAAATATATAAAAAAGTATTCTTAAAAAGCCTTACTACTAAAGATATCCCAATAGAAGTTAAGATGTTCCTCATGTTTGGTTTTGTAGACGAAGAGCTTGCAGGCGAAAAGCATACCAGGACTCTATGCAATATCGCAAAATCTTATGTGCCCGATTCATCAGGAAATATCCTTCTTCTGTCTGAATGGCTCAAGAAAATTTACAAACTTCAGGTAGAGCCTTCAAGAAATGAATTTGATCAGGACTGGCTGACCTATCTTCGGGAGCAGAAAGCAACCGGCTCGCTTAAGCAGGAACAGATTGAAGCAATGGTGAACAATCCCGAAAGCAGGCTTGATTTCGAGATTCAGAATCTCTTTTCACTGGGAAACAGGATGACTTTCGGAAGAATCTCTTCATTTGTACCCGTATTTGATTCCATGAATGTTATAAGACCGCTCAATCTCGCATACATGACCGCACCAAAGATAAAAGAGCACATTGAGAAGATCAAAAGTATCGACTTCGGTGTTTTTTGCAGAGAAGCTGTATATTCAAACCCTGATATCGGGATTACGCAGTTTTACTACGCTGAAGAAGTCGAACCATATATAATCCTTATGCCAAACGCCGGAACAAGGGCTACTTTGTGGCAGGAAATCGAAGGTAAAAAGAGAAATACAAAGGCACGAATGCTTATTTCAATATTTAACCTTGAAAATACCGATGCATGCATGATAAAGCTCCTTGGGGAGTTCAGATGGGAAATGTGCAAGACAGAGCAAGGCGTTCATTGGAATGATGTTACGGATCCGTCGCTCACATCTCTATACTGCGACTATCTGCAATTTTTCAAAAAGAATGCGGCTCTTTCCACCGAGCAAAAGGACAAGCTCAGGCTTGACCTTAAGAAATACAACAACAATTACAAGAGCATCTTTATAGCCGATTACCTTGCATATCTAAAATATGAGGCCAACGGCTCGCTGCGACTAAACAAAGTAACCCGCGAGATTTTGTTTAACACCTGTCCTTTTTCAAAAAAATACCGCGAGGCTGTATATGACAATCCTCAGTACAAGGAACTCATAAATCACCTCGCAGCGCATAATGCAAATATCGCCAAACCGCTTCAAAACCTTGAATTCAGGCTAAAAAAAGAAGGTCTGCAAGTTCCTCATGAACTCACAGACCAGATTGAATATCTAAACAAATAATATTTATCAAAGCGTTACGCCGCGCTTCCATATAGCCATATCGTGGAAGCCGGCTATTTCACTTTTAAGCTTCTCTCCGCACGCCGTCATCAAAATAAACTCAAACAGCTCATCCGCAAGTGCATCAAAGCTTTTCCCCTCAAGAACATCACCCGCAGAAAAATCTATCCAGTTATTCTTCTTATCTTTTATCCTGTTATTGCTTGAAATCTTCAAAGTTGGCACAGGACATGCAAACGGCGTTCCTCTTCCCGTTGTAAAAAGAACTATCTGCGCACCTGCAGAAGCAAGCGCTGTCGCGGCGCAAAGATCGTTTCCCGGCGCACAGAGAAGATTGAGACCCGTCGTATCAGTTGTATCTCCGTATTCAAGGACCTTCATAACAGGAAAACTTCCCGATTTCTGAGTGCATCCAAGCGATTTATCTTCAAGCGTGGTTATACCGCCCGCTTTATTTCCTGGTGAAGGATTCTCATATATAGGTTCGCCCTGCTTCTCGAAATACTTTTTAAACCCGTTTATCATATTCACGGTGTCATAAAAAGTATTCTTATCTTTACACCTGTTCATAAGAATAGTCTCAGCGCCGAACATCTCAGGAACCTCAGTAAGGATAGACGTTCCCCCCTGCTTTATCAACATATCGGAGATACGGCCGACAAGCGGATTGGCTGTGATACCCGAAAATCCGTCGCTTCCGCCACACTTAAGTCCGATAACAAGCTTCGAAGTGCTGACTCTTTCTCTTCTGTCACCCGAAGCCTCATCGATGAGCTCGCCAAGAAGCTTTATACCGTCCTCCATCTCATCATCGGACTCCTGACAGACAAGAAACTTGATTCTCTTCTCATCAAAACTTTCAAGATACGGCTTCAAAACATCAATATTACTGTTCTCACATCCAAGTCCCACAACCAGAACTCCTCCGGCGTTTGGATGCCTTATAAGATCGGCGAGAATTTTTCTTGTATACTCCTGATCGTCTCCTGTCTGGGAGCATCCGTAATTATGAGTGAAAGCAATTACCTCGTCGATGCTTCCCTTTATCATGTGATTTCCTTCTTTGGCAAGCGCCGTGACAATATTATTGACGCAGCCGACTGTAGGAATTATCCAGATTTCATTCCTAATCCCGACTCTTCCGTCTTCTCGCACATATCCGTTAAAAGAGTTTTTATCTTTTCCCATCTTCTTGATCTTATCTGAAATATCATCAAGATCGGGCTTGTACTCATATTGGAGAACTCCTTTTAATTTGGTCTCGGTATTGTGCGTATGTACCCAGTTTCCGGGCTTTACATCCTCAGTGACTCTGCCTATAGGATACCCATATTTGATCACTTCATGACCTTTTTCAATACTCTTAACTGCCATCTTATGTCCGGCAGGAATACTGTCAAGCGCAGTGATGACCGTCCCGTCTGAAAGAGCGATCTCGTCCCCCGATTCAATCGCTCCCAGACATACTACAACATTATCATTCTCATTGATCTGTAAATATTTATTCATTTCCTACCTCTTATCACCCTCATAACAAATGTAAGCATTTACATTTCAATCATATATTCATTATGACAGCCCGTCAATCAATTTTTGCTATTGTATTTAATATACTGCTCTTGTATAATACTTTTGAAAAATATGAAAATGCTTACATAATTATTATGTAAATATTTATTAATCAACGTTTATAATGGAGGGTATGACTTAATGAAGAAATTTATGGACAAAGATTTCCTCTTACAGAGCGAAACTGCCAAAACTCTTTACCATGATTACGCAGCGAAAGTTCCCGTACTTGACTATCACTGCCACATCAATCCCAGAGAGATTGCTGAAGACAAGCATTTTGATAACATCACACAGGTATGGCTCGGCGGAGACCACTACAAATGGCGTCTCATGAGATCTTTCGGTATCGAAGAGAAATATATAACAGGTGATGCTTCTGACAAAGAGAAATTCCTTGCTTTTGCAAAATGTCTCGGAAAATCTGTGGGACATCCCATCTTCCACTGGGCACATCTTGAGCTCAAGAAATATTTTGGATATGATGGAGTTCTAAACGAGAAAACAGCTGAGGAAGTTTACGATATCTGCAATAAGGTATTACAGGCTCCCGATATGGGCGCAAGAAAGCTTATCAAGATGTCAAATGTAACTCTCATCTGTACAACAGACGATCCTGTCGATACACTTGAATGGCATGATATGATTAAAGCAGATGAATCATTTGATGTTAAGGTTCTTCCCGCTTGGCGTCCCGACAAAGCCAAGAATATCATCAAGCCCGAATTCGCTTCATATATCAATCAGTTATCTGAAGTAAGCGGTGTTAAGATTGATTCATTCAAAGCTTTAAAAGAGGCTCTTAAGGTTAGACACGATTACTTCGAGCAGAAGGGATGCAATGTTGCCGACTTTGCTCTTGAGTATGTTATGTACAAGCCTGTTCCTGAAGAAAAGATTGAAGAAATCTTCGCTAAAAGGATGAACGGCGAAGAAGTTACTTATGAAGAGTATCTTCAGTACCAGACAGCATTCATGCTCTTCGAGGGTGAGGAATGTGCAAAGAGAGATTGGGTTATCCAGCTTCACTTCGGATGCAAGCGTGACAACAACAAGGCTATGTATGCAAAGATTGGTCCCGACACAGGATTTGATGCAATTGACGCTTATTATCCTATGGGCGAGCTTGCTGACTTCCTTGATGCGCTCAACTCAAAGGATGCTCTTCCCAAGACAATCATCTACAGCCTTAACCCTAATGACCTTATGATCATTAACACTATGCTCAACTGCTTCAATCAGGCTCCTACAGTAGCTAAGATCCAGCAGGGAAGCGCTTGGTGGTTCAATGATACAAAGCTTGGCATGGAACAGCACCTTAAGGCAGTTGCAGAATCAAGTAACCTTTCAGGCTTCGTAGGAATGCTCACAGACTCAAGAAGCTTTACTTCTTACACAAGACATGAGTACTTCCGCAGAATACTTTGCAACTTCCTTGGTTCACTTGTTGAAAACGGTGAGTATCCTGAAGAGTGCATTGATACACTCGGTCAGATCGCCGCTGACATTTCATATAACAATGCAGTAAGATACTTCAAATTTCCTTTAGAAACGAGATAAGTATGAGCAACCAAATGACTATTTACGACATATCCAAAAAAGCCGGAGTTTCAATCGCTACAGTCTCCCGTGTACTTAACGGAAGCTCCAACGTAAAGCCCCGCACCCGTAAAAAGGTATTGGATATAATTGAACAATGCGGATACAAACCAAATGCGTTCGCAAGAGGACTCGGTCTCAATTCAATGAAGACTGTTGGTATTCTTTGTGCCGATGCATCCGATCTGTATCTCGCAAAGGCAATTTACTACATTGAGCAGAACCTCAGAGAAAGCGGCTACAATTCAGTATTGTGCTGCACAGGCTACGAGATACCTTCCCGTAAAAAATGCCTTAATCTCCTTCTCTCTCAGCATGTAGACAGCGTAATAATGGTCGGTTCCAACTTCATCATGAACAATGCTGAGGACAACCAATATGTTGTTGAAGGCGCTGCTTCAGTACCTATCATGCTTCTTAACGCAGACTTTGACTGCCCCAACGTATATTGCACACTGTGTGATGACTATAAGGCTACTCAGGATGCTACGGAATGCATGCTCGATGCAGGAATAAAGAATATTCTATATCTCTACAACAGCACAACTTATTCCGGACTCAAAAAGCTCGCAGGATTCCAGAATGCACTTTTAACACACGATATTCCTCTCAGAAAAGAATATCAGCAGTGCTTTTCAGGTAGCCGCGAAGACATCGACGGAGTCAGAGATTTCGTCGACAGGCTCTACAAGAGCGGGCTCAAATTTGACGGAATAGTTACAAGCGAGGATTTCCTTGCGGTGGGCGCTATGAATTTTGCGAAAGCAAACAAGATAGATGTTCCAAGCGAATTGCAGATTGTAGGTTACAACAATTCTATTCTTGCACACTGTTCAGAGCCAAACATCTCTTCTATCGACAATCGTCTTGAAGATATGTGCGTTCAGCTTGTAAAAACACTTATCGGAACTCTCAACCAAACTGAGATGCCACAGAAGACCATCTTCTCGGGCGAACTCATTAAGAGAGGGTCAACAAACTTCTAAATATCTAAGGGCTATGCCGGAATTTACGGTGTAGCCCTTTTTTTACAATGGGCTATGCGAGAATTTACGGTATTGCCTTTTATGCCGGTAATTTTCCCCATACTCAGATAGAGGTTATTTGTGTAAAAAACGGGTGTATGCAATTATTTCCTCAGATTTTGGATTTCCTATCACCAAAAAAACATTTTATGCCTAAGATCACTTATCCTGAATTATTCACGGCTTAATTACAACGCCGCATAGTTTCTGCATTTATACTCTTGTTGACAGTTTGATCAAAAATCACCGTGTCAGCACACTGTTTATCTGTAAAATTCCTCAACAGTTTGCGCGCTATACTTAAACACTACAGATAGAAACTACCTTCTATACTGTAATTATCTGTGATTTCATACCATTTTCCCTATATAAGATTTCAAAAAAACAGATAAATACAACCTTATACATCGCATCTATCTGTAATTTTCTCTTATTTTTCATATAAAAAAGTCAGAACAGCCAGATAAACAGCGCCATCTACATTGTTTTTATCTGGGATTACTCTCTATCTTTCCTATAAATAATCTAAAAAACACAGATAAATACCACCATCTACATTGTACTTATCTGTGTTCTACTTCTATTATCTTAAAAAAAATCAAAAAGTACAGATAAACGCAATATATCTATGCATTCTTGAACATAAAGTTCAAGAATGCATCAACCAAGCCATTTTGAATCGACTTCGTCGATAAGGCTCGGCTGACTCCTGAATCACTTTCTCACGAAATCCGCATCAGCGCAGATTTCTGTAATTTCATTTAAGATATCATACATTCTTATCTGTAAATCTCCAATAATCAGCGTTACAACATTCCAATTCAACTTCAGCCAATAACTCCGCTTTTACGCAGAATATCTGCATCCGTATCACTCATTTGTAATAATTCCGCCGCCGAGGACGATGTCGCCGTCGTAGAGAACTGCAGACTGGCCGGCGGTTATGGCACGCTGTGGTTCGTCGAAGGTGATCCTTGCTCTGTCGCCGCCCAGGACTTCGAGGGTTGCAGGCTGTTCTTTGTGGCGATAGCGGATCTTGGCGCTGCAACGGGTAGGCTCTGTAGGAGCCTCGCCTGTGATCCAATGGAAATCACGGATTATCAGTTCTTTTTCAAAGAGGTCCTTGTTGTCTGCAAGTATTACTCTGTTATTTTTGACATCGAGTTGTTTTACGTAGAGCCTTCTGTCTGCAGGAATTCCAAGACCGCGGCGCTGGCCGATTGTATAGTTTATGATTCCTTCGTGGGTTCCGAGAACATTTCCTTCAGTATCAACGAAGTCGCCTTTTTCATATTCTTTGTCTCTGTAGCGTCTTATCATCGCAGCATAGTCGCCGTCAGGAACAAAGCATATATCCTGGCTTTCACTCTTGTGCGAAGTTACGAATTCTTTTTCCTCGGCAATCTTTCTGACTTCATCCTTGGTATATTCGCCAAGCGGGAAAAAAGTATGCGCAAGCTGTTCCTGTGTAAGATCATAGAGAACATAGCTCTGGTCTTTATTAGGATCCTTGGCTTTGAGAAGGTAATATTTACCGTCCCTTTCCTCAATACGCGCATAGTGCCCCGTTACGATGTAGTCATATCCGAGTTCTTTTGCCTTATTATAAAGACTGTCAAACTTAAGATATCTGTTACATCTTATGCATGGATTGGGCGTTTCACCGTTTTCATAACTGCATATAAAGGGCTCTATAACCTTCTCTCTAAACTCGGCTTCGTAGTGATAAATGTTATAAGGAATTCCAATCCTCTCGCAAACCGCTCTCGCATCCTGAGTATCATTAAGGCTACAGCAGGTTCCGAAAAGATCCTCGCCAATAACATCATTTTCATACAATCTCATGGTGCATCCCATGCACTCATATCCTCTATCAGAGATAAGCGAAGCCGCAACACTGCTATCCACACCGCCGCTCATCGCTATTAAAGCTTTCTTATTTGGTTCGTTATTAATAATACTATCTGCCATAAAAAACTCCATATATAACAATCATTTACACAAGCTCCCTTCACAGATCAATCTTAGCATCCGCAAGGCATGAATATACATAATCCATATCCATATTAAGTCTTATTATATCTGCAAGTATATCATACTGACTCTCTTTAAACTCTTCATAAGAAAAATTCTCCGAATCTGCCTTTCCAAGAGCCTTCAAAATATGGGCACTTATACTGCCTTTATCAAAAAGTCCATGAACATAGCTTCCATAGACATTCTTTCCGTCACTGATCACAAGGTCTGAGTAATAATCTTCTACCGAATCTCCAACAATTCCTGTTCCTGCTTCAACCGCTCCGGACCTAATACTCTCGCCCATGTGAATCTCATACCCCGATATTTCCACATCTTTAAGCGATTCGAACAATCCTTTCGGAAAAGAAATCTTAGCATCAACCTGCTTTCTCACCTTTTCTTCCTGTATCTGCGTATCGATATCAAGAAGCTCCATTCCTCTTATAGAAGATCCGGGCACACCTTCAGCTCCCGAAGGATCAAGGATCTTATTTCCAAGCATCTGGAATCCTCCGCAGATGCCAAACACGGGCTTTTTCATCGCATACCTTTTTATTGCCGCTTCAAGTCCTGATTCTCTAAGCCACTTAAGATCTGCAATAGTATTCTTACTTCCGGGCAAAAAGATAATATCCGGATCTCCAAGGTCGTAAACCGAATCAACGTACCTCACAGATGCATTATCATGAACATCAAAACAATTAAAGTCCGTAAAATTCGAAATCCTTGGATACCTGATAACAGCAATATCCGCTGCATTCTTTTTTAATTCATCTTTAAAATTAAACTTATCGGTAAGTGAATCCTCATCATCAACTTTGATATTCATATAAGGAATGACACCTGCTGTCTTTATGCCTGTTTTCTCTGTGATCATTTCAATTCCCGAATCAAGAAGTGTGACATCACCCCTGAATTTGTTGATGACAAATCCTTTTATTCTTTCTCTCTCCTCATTTTCAAGGAGCATTGTTGTTCCGTAGAGCTGAGCAAAGACACCGCCTCTGTCGATGTCTCCCACAAGAAGAACAGGCGCATCCACCATCTCTGCCATTCCCATATTTACAATATCATTTGCTTTGAGATTTATCTCAGCCGGGCTTCCGGCACCTTCTATCACTATGATATCCGCTATATCCGATAGCTTTTTAAATGCCTTTTTGATATCAGGCACAAGCGTTTTCTTATACGCAAAGTACTCACGGGCACTCATATTTCCTATAACTTCACCGTTTACGATAACCTGAGAGCCCACATCACTTGTGGGTTTTAAAAGAATAGGATTCATACAGACCATGGGATCTATTCCCGCGCACTCCGCCTGCATAACCTGTGCTCTCCCCATCTCAAGTCCCTCAGATGTAATGAATGAGTTAAGTGCCATATTCTGTGATTTAAAAGGCGCTGCCACATATCCGTCCTGCTTGAATATTCTGCAAAGTCCGGCTACAAGAAGGCTCTTTCCCGCCCCGGACATCGTCCCTTGTATCATGATTACTTTTGCCATATATTATTCCTTTGCGGTATGGATCATTTATCTTTATCAAAGGAAAAAGCAGCATAAATGCTGCTTTTCCATTTATATAATAATATAATATATCAAGATAATTCAGAAGTACAATGAGGACATCTTGTAGCCTCAATATTGATCTCAGATTTGCAGTGAGGGCAAATCTTTGTTGTTGCAGGCTCTTCTGCCTTCTCTTTTTCAAACTTGGAACTAACGGAATTCATTACCTTAACAAGTGCAAAGATTACGATAGCCATTAATAAGAAATTGATCACAACTGTAATAAATGTACCATAGTTAAGAGTTACCGCACCTGCTTCCTTAGCAGCTTCCAATGTGACATACGTATTACCGTCAAGACATACGAACATATTGTTGAAATCAATGCCACCTGTAATGATACTGATTACCGGCATAATAATGTCATCAACAAGAGATGAAATGATCTTCTGAAATGCTCCACCGATAATTACACCGACTGCCATGTCTAAAACATTGCCGCGCATAATAAATTCACGGAATTCATTTGCAAGACCTTTGCCTTTACTTGTAACTGATTTAACTTTGTCTGTCATGCTTTTTCTCCCCTTATCAATATGAAATTGTACCGTCATCATTCAGCTGTGAATGATAACTATTGCCAACAATACACTTGAAATTATACCATATTTTATTTAGAATTAAAGAGTCGTTTGCAGATGTAGTTCATCGGTAGAATGCAAGCTTCCCAAGCTTGAAAGGCGGGTTCGACTCCCGTCATCTGCTCTCGATATTCCATAATTCACGGGAAAAGGCACATAGACTAAATCTATGTGCCTTTTTCTAAAAGATTAGATTCTTCGCTAAAAAACGCCTTGATCCATGTTTCTCTTATCCGTCAATAGTCCCAAAAGTATCCGTTCCATGGACTATCCCAAAACCACTGCGGGGTCCTCTCTTTGTTAGCGTCCTTTCCCTGAGCCTTTCCTCCCGTCGTGCTCATCATACTCCGAGTACTCATCGCCATATTCTTCGTCGTACTCCGATTCTTCTTCGTCGTCGACTTTCTCTTCCTTAGCAAATTTCTCCGGATTTGCAATGTGTTCTTCATGTACAAACCATGCAATATTATTTAACAACATAACTACCACGCAAATAGCAAGCGCTATAAGCATTCTTCTGTTTCCTCTTTCAAGCCTTGACAATGTTGCCTCATGCACAACGTACGGTACATTCTCATTTAGCATCTTCTTATCATCCATTTTTCTAATCCCTCCAAACGTATTATAACATCCGGAGGGCAAAAACTCACTAATATTAGCCTATAAAGATAAAATTATCTTTATTGCAAATTATGCTTGACTATATTTTAGAAAAATAGTTTTTTACTGAGAAATCCAATCATCAAGTGGCAACCAGTACCCCTTTGCTTTTAGCTCATTTTCAATGATATCCAATGTAGCTTCATCGTCAGCGCTGATAACATGATAATGATATCCACTTGTAGCAGAGCTCAAAGATTTGGATTTACCGGAAACAATTGCTTCCATAAATACCTTGGCTTCACGGCGTGAACTCACATTGAGAGGCGCTTCCAATCTATTATAGTATCTGTGATTTATAATAATATTCTCTGCACATCCCCCATTATCGACTATTGTAAAAAGTTCATCGAGAATCTGCTCATCCGTGTGACGGCTTTTTATTATCCTCTTACATCTGCTATCGGAATTATTGATTATATATCCGCGGTTAGTAGATATTATATTCACACCGTTTGCTCTTATAAGTGCGACATCCGTGACCACCACCTGACGGCTGACATTTAGCTCATTCGCCAAAAAAGTACCGGATACAGGCTTGTCGGATTTTCTTACGATATCTATTATTTTTTTTCTTCTAGCCTGTCCATCCATAAGCTCGCTCCTATATAACGTGTAAATTCTTCATTGAAATATCAAGAATCGGCGCAGAATAAGTAATAGCGCCGCTTGATACATAATCAACTCCGCTATCGATGATATTTACAATGTTTTCTCTTGTGACATTTCCCGAACACTCAGTCTTTGCACGGCCATCAATGATCTTTACGGCTTCCTTCATTGTTGCAGGATCCATATTATCAAGCATGATAATGTCGGCACCGGCTTCTACTGCCTCTTTTACCTGATCAAGTGTCTCTGTTTCAATTTCAATTTTTCTTACAAAAGGAGCATATTCCTTGGCCATCTGTATAGCCTTTGTCACAGAACCTGCTGCCCCGATATGATTATCTTTCAAAAGAATTCCGTCAGAAAGATTGTATCTGTGATTCTGACCGCCACCGCATCTTACTGCGTATTTCTCGAAGATTCGCATGTTGGGTGTTGTCTTTCTGGTATCAAGAAGAACTGTCTTGCTTCCTTCCAAAAGAGCCGCAACTTCATGAGTATAAGTAGCAATTCCGCTCATTCTCTGAAGATAGTTAAGTGCAACTCTCTCTCCGGATAAAAGAACTCTCACATCGCCCCTTACCTTTGCCATAAGCTGACCTTTTTTTACTTCATCGCCATCTTTTACATATTTTTCTACAACAACGCTGTCATCAAGGATCTTGAATACTCTCTCATAAACATCCATTCCGCAGATAATTCCGTCCTGCTTACTGAGAAGTTCTACCTCTCCTTCCTGTGCATCTGGCATAACCGCATTTGTGCTTACATCTTCGCTTGAAATATCTTCTCTTAGAGCCATCTTTATAAGCTCATCCGCATTTAATCTCATAGTTATATCGTTCATTTATATTGCCTCCTCTTTCAAAGAACGTAATCTGGCCTCTTCTTTTATTTCCTGAACTACCATTGCATGGTATTTTTCCATGATACCATGAAGATCTGCATAATCTTCCAAATTAACCAAATTATCAAAATCTGCTGCCTTTTTGTATTCGCTCACTGTCATGATATCGGCTGCAGCACGCTTTGCAAAAACAAGGCTCTCCAAAAGAGAATTGCTCGCCAAGCGGTTTCTTCCGTGTACACCGTTGCAACTGGTTTCTCCGATTGCATAGAGCTGCTCCATGGTGGTCTTGGAATCCTTATCTACATATATGCCACCCATAAAATAGTGCTGTGCAGGCACAACAGGAACCCAAGTCTCTAACGGATTAAAACCTGCTTCTGTGCAGTGTTTATATATATTGGGGAAGTGACTTAAAATTTCCTCTTTGGGAATCGGAGAAAAATCAAGCCACACATGCTCTGTTCCCTGTTCTTTCATCTTGGCAAATATTGCATTGCTGACAACATCTCTTGGCTGAAGCTCATCTGTAAAGCGCTCGCCGTTCTTATCCCTAAGAACAGCACCTTCTCCTCTTACAGATTCCGAGATAAGGAAGCTTCTTCCACTTTGTTTGGTATAAAGAGTGGTAGGATGAATCTGCACATAATCGCAGTTCTCAAGTCGAACATTGTGATACAGGGCAAGTGCCAATGCATCTCCCGAGATATGACGATAGTTTGTGGAATGCTTATAAACTCCGCCAAGACCTCCGCAGGCAAGAACAGTTACATCAGCTTCAATAGCTTCCGTCTTGCCGTCTTCATCCGCAACTACAATGCCGTAGCATACATTATCTTTGCATACCCAATCTACCATTGTAGTGTAATCCATAAGCGTGATGTTTTCTCTCTCCTGCGCTCTTGCAAGGAGCTTACCTGTAATCTCTCTTCCTGTAACATCAGCATGGAAAAGAATTCTATTGTCCGAATGAGCTCCCTCTTTGGTAAAGACGAATTCTCCATTCTCTTTTTCAAACTCAACACCATATCCTTCAAGATCATGAATAATCTGCTGTGAGCTCTTTATCATTATCTCAACGGATTCTTTTCTATTCTCGTAATGACCTGCCCTCATTGTATCTTCAAAATAAGAAGCATAATCATTATCATCTCTAAGCATGCAGATTCCGCCCTGAGCAAGGAAACTGTCGCTTCCGTCAAGCGCATCCTTTGAGATGCAAAGTATTTTTTTGTCCTGTGGCAGACTAAGTGCACAGAAAAGACCTGCAGCACCTGTTCCTACGATTACAACATCAAATTTTTTATTCATCATTTTGCAAGCTCCAACATTCTTGAAAGAGGTTTTAAAGCAGCGGCTCTCTTCTCGTCACTTACTTCGACTACTCCCGTATTATCTCTCAAACAATCTCTGACTTTCTCCAAAGTTACCTTCTTCATATTTGGACAAGTCTGAGTGCTACCTGCCGAGTAGAACTTTTTGCCCGGATTGTTTGTCTCCAACTGATACATCACACCAAGCTCTGTTGCAATAATAAACTCCTTGCTGTCAGACTTGCCAGCGTAATCTATGATGCCAGCCGTACTTCCGATATAATCAGCAAGCTCAAGAGTTGCTGTAGTACACTCGGGATGAGCAAGTACCTCCGCATCTGGATGTTCTTCCTTAGCAGCTTTTAACTGCTCTGCTGTTATTCCCTTGTGCACGTGACAAAAACCGTCATTGAAAATGAAATTCTTCTCAGGAACCTTAGATGCAATGTATCTTCCAAGGTTTTCATCCGGAATAAAGAATATGTTCTTGTTCGGAAGAGACTTTACAATCTTCATGGCATTTGAAGAAGTAACGCATACATCTGAATGTGTCTTAAGTTCCGCTGTTGAGTTTATATAGCAGACAACAGCAAGATCGTCGTACTCTTTTCTAACCTGCTCAATTCTCTCTACAGCAGCCATATGCGCCATCGGACAATCTGCATTCATATCCGGCATAAGCACTGTCTTCTCGGGATTAAGAATCTTTGCAGACTCTCCCATGAAGCTGACTCCCGCAAATACGATAGTACTTTCCTTAAGCTCTGTTGCCACCTTGGCAAGGTAATAACTGTCTCCTACATAATCAGCTATCTCCTGTACCCAGTCGGCAACGTAGTAATGTGCCAGGATTACCGCGTCCTTCTCTTTCTTTAATTTTTCGATTTCTTCAATAATCTCTCCTACCATAGCTCTCCCTTTTTACCGGTGTATAACCCCGCCGGCCTGTTCTTTATTTTCCACAAGTCTACCACATGTAAAGTCCACTGACAAGACAGTTGTTTATTCAATGCATTTTTTTGCAAGGTACATGTCACTTTTGTCTCAAAGAAAAGACTGTCTAAAACCACACAAAAAGGGCGGTTAGCCCCATGCCGTCTTGTCTATCGGCAATAAAGCAACCGCCCCTTTATCAGTAAGGATAAATCCTTCATCTTTATAATCAATATTCCACAGTCCTACCGTGCATGAATATCTTATATGTTGTCCGTTTTCAGTCTCTAAGCTGTATATTTGTCCCGAGCCTTTGCCTGCTGTGTACACGCCTCTGCATACAAATGTTGTTACTTCGTATTCTTTGCGTTTGACAAAACGGATCATTTTTATGGATGATTCAATCACACCACATGCCGCCCAGCAGATAAATACTGAAAATAATAACAAAAGTAACGAACAAAAAATACGAAGAATATGAATGCCTCCTGCAAAGACAGTAATAATCGAACAAATCATCACAAACAGGTACGTGAACAAAAAAATAAAGCCGCTAAAAATCCCTTTTTTCGAGTCTTGGATAGCTTTTTGTTTTATTCTTTCCCAGTTTTCTTCAATATAATACTTTTCTCGTTCTGTCGGTTTTCTTGTTTTACACTTTTCTACAGGAGTAGTATATATCGCTCCCTCCGGATTATTCTCTATTGCTCTCATAATATTATCCCATCACTAAACACCATATTTCAGGATCACATCCTCTTCTATGATATACGCACTTTCTCTTTCACTTCATTTTCTTAATGATACTCCTGCATGAATTCCCTCATCACAATCTTATCTACCGGCAATAAAGCTACAGCTCCGTTATCAACAATGATAAATCCTTCATCTCCGTAATTAATATTCCCAAGCCCTAACATGCATGAATATCTTATTTGTTGTCCGGTCTCCGTTTTCAAATAATATATCTGCTCGTTCTTTTTATACCTCCCCAATTCTGCACATGCACCCTGACATACAAATATTGTGACTTCATACTCCTTATGTTCAGCAAGACGAAACAGCCCTCTTGCTGTCGTAATCCTGCAATATGATACTATGCTAAAAATGCCAATTCCCAGCATACAAAGGCAACCAAGATTAACCTCTTTATAAAATGCCGCATTATATAATAAAAACAAGAAAAAACACATCACAATAACGCTATGTAAGATCATGTATCTTCCGTTTTTAGTAACTTGCCGTTTTAACTCTTCCCAGTTTTCTTCTATGAATGCCTTTTCTTGTTCTGTCGGCTTTCTTGTTTTGCAATCCTCCATAGGAGTAGTATATGCAACTCCATAAGGATTGTTATTATAAATTCTCATTACTCCGCCCAATCTTAACTTCCCAAATTTTCATTTTTCAACCAGCTTAATCTCCGGAAGCTTTCTATCCATCTTGGTATCACATCCTGCATTTTTCGATGAAAAGATTATTTTCTTATATGATACTTTTTCTTTTGGAGCCAAAGATATTTCTGCATCTTCCGTATCTTCCCATATACCTTTTATGGATTTATCCGAGACCAACCCGTTCTGATAATCCCGATCAAATGTCGCATCAACGCTAAATGTAACCATTTCACTCGTATTATTTTCTATTGATAATACGCATATTATCCTGGTTTCACCGTTAACAATTTCAAAAGTGTCAAAATAGGATTCTTTTTCTATAAGATGAATCCTGGGCTTGTTAAATAAGATTGTGATCAAAACAATTGCAATAACAAGTAATATCACAAATATCGTTACTGTCTTTTTTCTCATATCTCTTTTTAAACGCGTAATCTACACCGTTTATCTCTTTCTATTCAGATTTTTAATGAATCTTCCCAACTGATCTGCTGTCTTTCTTTTTTTATGAATAATGCTTCCTTCATAGATGAATGAAATAAGCAAACAAATAACCATAAATATCACACACACTAATATAAAAAGCTTCATAAAATGATTCGATAATTCAAACGGCAACATACAGATTCCTATAACAAATCCAATCTCACCTATCACAGCCAAAACAATATCGCATGGCCGATACTCCCAATATCCGTTCCAAAAAAATATCTTATGAAAGGTCTCGTTTTTAATTTTTACCCAACCTTCACTATCATTCTCTTTCCGAATTCTTGAAAGTATATATAATAGTATTGAATCAACTATAAACATAGCTTTATACAACATAATATTTTCTTCTATCCCTTGATACGAATTTGTACTATTATAGCATGATGTATGTGAATACAAAATTATTTATTAACAAAACGATTATGAAAAAGAAAATAGCAACTTATTTGATAATAATTTCAATGATATCTACAGTATGCAGCTGTTACAATTCCAACGCTCAAACTATTACTGAAAGCAATTCGGAAAACAGTACAACGGCCGGTACAGAGAACGCTTCTACTTATGTATCCTTACCCGATAACATCCAATCGACGGAATACGCCGAACCGGGGTCAGAGCATTCTTTCTACGGATGGTACAGTGACGAATACTTTCTTATGGACGAAAACAGCCTTATTATATGGCCCCAAATAGACAGATCTGCCGATAGCCTTAAATATTCAGATGATCTTACTGTTGAGATCACCAAAAAACAAAAACAATATATAATAGACCATTTTTATGATGAATTTAAGATAACATATACCTTTGAAGAAGATATGAAACCGCCCATAAGTCGCGTTAAAGCAACCAAGATTGAAGTTGTATCCGATAAAGAGGCTGTTGGCGAGCTTACTGATTCCGGCTCGGATCCGTTAAAAAATCTGGTCGCAGATGATATTCTTACAAGTTTCCGTGCTATGCGTCCTGTACAAAATGAAGAATTAGTTTATAAAGAAGGCAATTTGCTTGGAAGATGGGCCATGAAGACAATCGGAAAAGACAACATTCCTGAGTCGCTCAAAGAAAAGGCTCAGCACATAGGAGCTGGAAACGAGTTCTGGTTTGGAACAGATGTTGCCAATAATTTCAGCAACAATTTTGCTTACATGTATGGAACTTATTATGCGCTTAAAGACTATTACAACTCAAACGGAAAGAATAGTGCTACGTTTTATGAAAAAATAACACATTCCTGCTGGGATGAAAGCAATCCGGAAAACCCTGCCATAATCAAGTCAATGTATGACGATCTTCAGGAATTTGTTTCCGAATGCAATAACCTGATCAGGCAAAAATAAGTCCTATCCTATGCAGTAGACAAAAAGATTTCACATCTCTCCGCCCGCTTGAAATGTATAATAAATGCATTGGGATTATAGCAAAACGGAAAGGATGACTAATGAAGAAAAATTTTTTGTCGCTCGTTGTAGCCGGTGTTATTGCACTATCTATGCTTGCAGATAATACTTGTGTTTATGCTAAAGAGAAAGTACAAGCCAAGAAAAACACGGAAACATTCTATTTAAGCGGATTAAAGAAAGGTGATCTCATTTTATGGGATATCTGCTCTCAGTGTGCAAATACTTTTTCCGTTACAATAAAAGATGACAATAAGACATACGCCACTATAGGTAAAGATGATTACATAACCGAACTTAATATATTGTCACATGAGTCGGCTCTTTACGACGGCGGTCGTAATTTACGCATCGAAGTAGAATTTGACAGTCCTTCTGTAGAACTAAAAACAGCCGTAGCTTCAGGTCCTATCAAAAATGAGAAAAAAAGCACCATCGGCCATCTGTATAATTACAGTTTGGAAGACGGTGATGATGCGGATTATAACGATGTATCCATTTCGATCACTTCGTGGAAAAAACAAGGATAACCAAAAATCCCCTCGGCTAATACAAAAACCGAGGGGTTACTCAACTATAGAAAGGACCTGGAAATCATGTCACATAATGCGACAAAATCATTGGCTGAAGGAACAGCAAAACGACCCTCTATGGGATTCATCAACAATGAAATGAAAATGCTATTTAAAGATGATATCTGCCTCACTGAGTGTTGGGGGCCGGTGCAGATGTGTGTGTATAGAATGGACTATATTCACATTCCTTCCGGGTACAAAATAATTTTTGAATGCGAACGAGGCGTCATAGTAGCACAAATAGCAAATAACGACATAATTACCTATCTGACGGAAATTTATCCTGAAGCAAACTACCTTCACTATGAAAACAAGGAAGCGGATTTGAAACATCTTATCAATCTGGTCTACAAAGCTATATCCGATATATAATAATATTAAATGAGAGTTTAATCACTCTTTATTCGTTTTTATATTTTTTTAGTTCTTCTTGCAGCTTGGCAATGGTAGCTGCTTTATCTAAAAGCATCGAATTTGCATCTGAAAGCTGCTTTTGCGCAGCGGTAAGTTGTGACTTAGTATCAGTAAGCTGAGTCTTGGTATCAGAAAGCTGAGTCTTGGTATCATCAAGTTCCTCTTGAAGCTCATCAATCATGTATTTAACTGTGTTACGATCAAGTATCCTAAGCTCCTCAGAGAACATATTCATCATCCTTTCTGTGTTTAGACACATGTTATATAAATCCTGATACATTGCTTTAAAGAAAGGATACTTTTCAATCAATTTGATAATGAACTCAGGCTCATCGCATCCAATAAATGTAAGCCATGCATCTAATTCGCTTTGTATACCACTATTATGGAGTTTTTCAAGGAAAATATCAACAGGGATAAATACATAGTTTTGAAGCATGTTAAGCTCAAGACCGCTATCAGATACAGCTGAGAATTTGTGGATAAAGATATCTTTGTAATCCTTAAATGGTTTTGGACTACTTTCCAGGAAAACAATAGTGTATACCGGAGCAATGTTTTTGTAAGAAAAACTTTTTTTAAGCGCATCTCTTACTCTTTTGTACTGACGAAGCAACAAATCAGCTGAATAGCAAGATGCTCTTTCTCCTGTGAAAGCATAACCGAGTTTTTGAACTTCAATGTTGGCAAGAGTTCCGTCCTCGAGTTCGACAACTATATCGGTAATGACAAGAGACAGTTCATCTCCGATACGTGTGTTGTCATTCGGAAGTTGATATTTTACAGTGACTTTTTTACCGATAATGATACTTAATAATGCTGACAAGCGTTCAGGCGTGTACTCTGGATTGAGGATTTCTTTGAAATAGCAGTCATAGAGCATCTTTACACCTTTGCTTCCGGTACATATAGATAGAAAGTCCTCCTTTTGATCTTCAGACCAGGTTTCAAATTTTTCGCGAAGAGTAACATTTGAATTGATCTCTTCAAGAATCTGTTCCTTTGTTTTGATCATTGGAAATAATTTAGATAGATTAGTTTTGCTGTTCATACAGCTCCTCCTGAAAAAATAGATTTGGCCAAGCAGCCATATGTCGACTTGAGAATGGCCGTTGAAAGACCGTCGACATATTCAATGATAGCAAACAAATCTTAAGAACTGCTGTAGATATTTCTTAAATTTTCTTAAGAAATACTTATAATTCCACAAAAAGCAATACCGGATTACTACAGTATTTATGCGCATCCGATGCCCTTATCCTTGCAAACTTATTTGGTTCGTCCATCATATTCATTCCGCTTTCCTCTTAAGCTTACACAAATTAGCATTAAAACCTTCATCGTCAGAAAGATCTGCGACGATATAGTTATCGCTCAAAATAACCGCCTTTTCAAGGACTCTTCCGTTTGAGGAAGGCTCAAGGCCGGACTCTGCGAAATCCACAAGCTTTTTGCATTTGCCAGATTCGCCGTCATATCCATAAAGCGCTTCTGAGTCGGCTGCGTAGAAATCATATACTACGCCCCTGAAGAAATCGTAATCCTTGTCATTGAATACATTAAGCGGATCACTGAGCGTCATATTATCAAAATCAATCCGGTAACATTCAACGTATTCCGCATCCTCACTACCAATCGAAACAAAGAGCTTACCTTTTGCTCCCCTAAAGAGATAACCGCAATCAGCATATGATTCACCGAGCACATCAAGTCCCATATATTCACTGACTCCGCTCTTTTTTTCGCACTTCATGATTCCTTTGGTCGTATCAAGAATAAGTCCCGTATTCTTGGTCCAGAAAATATTATTGATATCAAAATGTCCCTCACCCGTTACCATGTCAGTGAGATTAATATCAAATAGCTCTTTTCCCTTATTATCAAACTTAACAACAGCGGCATCGCTAATGAAAACAGAAAAGTCACCGGTAATATCCTCGCCTCCTCCAAAATAGTTTTCAAATAGCGAAGCAAAATCTTCAATCTCATATTCACTCTTGTAGGTTTCATAATACATATAAAGATTTTGTTCGTTATCTGTCGCAAATTTACACGACATTCCCGGAGCGCCGGCTCTTATCTCAAACGACTTTACTTCTGTGCCGTTTGGGACAAAAGAGATATATCTGTGCCTTCCGACACCCAGATCCGTGACAGCTATACACTTGCCGTCCGAATAATCCAGGTATTCAAGACTCTCCATATCCCTTATTACCCCTTCAAGCTCGGCATGCGAAAAAACACAGCTGTCATACTGTTTTTTTGCATGCTCCGAAGACTTGGCATTATCAGCCTTCTTGAAACTGCATCCAGTAAATGCCGTAACAAGAAAAGCTGCTGCCAAGATATAGCTCCAAATTCTTTTTCCCCAAAAAGCTATTCTCATAATCTTTCCATTCTAAAAGCACAAACAAACAAAACTAAAAACTTATCAGCCTTCTGCCTTGGTAAGTTTGCAGATGTTGGATGAAAAAGCATCAGTGTCTACCGTTACATCCGCAATTATCTCTTTGTCACTCAAAGCAACCGCATAATTGATAAGTATTCCCGTTACATCAGGCTCCAATTTTGACTGTGCAAAATCCATTACCTTAACCAATTTGTCTGCACTACCGTCATATCCGTAAACAGCTTCCGCATCAGCACAATAGAAATCATGTCCTTCACCTGCAAAGAAGTAAAAATACTCTTTTGGTATGCCGAGAGGATCGCTGAGTTTCTTCCCGTCAAGATCAACAGCATAAGTTATATATCCGTCTTCACCTTCATATACAGAAGCAAAAAGCTTATCTCCCGCGCCCTTAAACAAAGTACAATAACCTTCATATTTATCGCCGAAATCCTTACATTCCATGATCGTTGAAAGGCCGCTGTTCTCGTCAAACTTCATGATACCTGTGGTTGTATTAAATAAAAGTCCATGCTTCTCAGTCCATACAATACTGTTTACAACAAAAGAGCCATCTCCTTTGTAATTGCTCATAAGATCTTTTCTGAAAATCTCTTTTCCCGTCGCATCAAACTTCACAAGGCCTGCTGCCTTCATCGCACTCTCTGCATCGGCAGCATCTCCCTGCCAGTCTTCGGGAGCTGCATCTTCGCTCTCATCGTCATCGCCCGCATGGGCAACACCTTCTTCATCAGCTTCCGTATCAGCTTCTTCATTATATTCTATATATTGCATATAAAAATTGCCTTCAGCATCAACTGCATAGCTTGATATAACAGAGCCCACACTAAGGTTAAAAGAATTAACATCTGATCCGTCAGGATTAAATGAAATGTATTTGCGATCTCCCTGGTCTCCAACCGCAACAACCACGCATCTTCCTGCCGCATAATCAAAATATTCAATGAACTCCGATTCGTCTGTTATCCCACTTAGCTTATTCAAATTAAATATGCAGTTTTCTTCCTGAGCTACTGTCTCCTGCGCTACGGAAGTTTCGGCGCTGTCTACTTCGGCACCGACTTCTTTTTTACCACATCCTGCAAATGTCACCACGCATAAAGCCGTAGCAAAAATGCAACTTGCAACCCGTTTTGATAAAATTTCTTTTCTCATAATATTCTCTCCTTAAAACCACTTATATCTTTAACACATCAACTATTCTCATTGATGTAGATATTAACTCTGCTCTGAATAATATCAGCGACCTCTTCCGCGGTTTTCTGTCCGCTAAAGAATGCCGATGTTTCCTCAACAATAATATTGCTTATTGCTCCCTCTTCTTCATACAAGGTATTGATCGAAGTCACATAATCATAGAACTTTTGCGCTTCTTCCTGTGATAACGGTTCTCTCTTAACCTCACCGCCGCCACCCGGAACTAATAAAGTCTCCGAGCTGACACTTTCTTTGGTTGCTTCCTCCAAAGCCTTTTCAAATCCTGCCTTATTCGATGGGAAAACTCCACCAAGATCATTAGAATCATCAAAAAGGAATCTGATAAAATCATATGCCGCTTCTGGATATTTTGTTCTGCTGCTTACAGACACACTGTCAAATGCATTGATCGCAGCCAGGTTCTCGCCGTCCTTATTGGGGCATCCCACCATAGCAATTTCATCACTAAATACAGCCTGTTTAATCCTTGAATATTCATGAAGGTTATAAATCTCAGCATTATAAAAAATCGCCCTGTCATCGGCATACTTAAGATCCAAACCATCAGAATCTTCTTCCTCGTTGTTTTCTTTGAACCTGTTTACAAAATTTAAAAACTCAACGAAATCCTGACTGTTAAAGCTACATTTTTTGTTCTGCCAATCTATATACTTATTTCTATTATACGGCAAATTATAAGAAATTATTACATTTTTATTTACATCGCCGAATGCAGATATATAATCAAGGTTTTTACTCTTTATAAGTTCCTCGCACTCATCATAGGTAAAAGAGTTTTTTCCACCCGCAAATCTTTCTCTTACAATATATGTTTTAATACCGAACTCCGGAATCGCCCTGTATATTTTGCCATTAACTTTCATCATCTCAGCAAGATTAGGAAGAAACTCGATATTACCAAGTCCACCGCCATCTTCAAAAGCAGGTGTCAAATCAAGCAAAAGCCCCTTATTTACATATTCCTGAACTGATACATTAAGACCTGAGGTATCAATAATATCGGGCGCATCTCCCGATACAAGTTCAAGATTAAACTGCTTGATTCCCTCTTCCTCAGAGCCATACAGCTCAGGATAATTTATGACTTTGATACTATACTTATCATTTACTTTATTAAACTTTGAAGCCGCTTTTTCAGCATAGTTTCCACCGACAAAGCAAGCCATCGTAAGCTGGATCTTTTCTCCGACAGCCTCCGGATTTACTTTTGTAAGCCTTACAATATCGGCATTAAAGCCATATTCATCAGGAGTATCTCCCGATATAGCTGCGATTATTTCAGTATCGCTAAGCGCAACCGCATCATATATTCCGCCGCTCATAAGTGAATCGTTAAAATCAAGAACTTTAACAAGCTGTTTTTCTTTTCCGTCAAATACAAAAATCCCTTCAGAAGTAGCAGCAAATAAATCATGTCCTTCGCCTTCAAAAAACTGATAGAACTGAGTCGGATCAAAACATTCAATCGGTTCACCAATCTTTTTATTGTAAAAATCAAGCGTACTGAACTTTTCGTCGTCATATTGAATATATAACTGTGAATCTAAGCCTTTGACAATCTGACTTATATGGGCAAAAGAGCCTTCTGCGCCAACCAGTATAACCATACTGAATCCGTTAGCATCGTCATATGTCTCAACTCCTCCGGGAGTTCCGACTACAAGTCCTTTATCCCGGACCCAGACCATATCATATATAAAGAAATTATTGTTCTCTAATTCTTCCTCTGTCAGTTCTTTGGAAACATCAACTTTGAAAAGTTCATTTCCCGAAGTGTCATACTTTGCAAGATATTCTGTCCTATCTGCTTCCGCGTTTTCATAACTTCCATCTTCTTTTGGGGATGTAAAAAGATGCACATAAAGATTTCCGTCATTATCAAAAGCACATTCCTCAGCGCTGTAATATTCTTCTCCTTCGATAACATAAGACTGTATATCCGATCCGTCAGGATTAAATGTCACACATCTTATACTTCCGCTTTTTGTGCCGATCACTGCCTTGATCTTGTCCCCAACCTTATCAATACAGGTAACACTTTCATCTTTCTCTATAGTTCCCTTAATGCTCTCCTGTTTAAAAACATAATCCTTCGACTGCTCTTTTACCTTAGCTACAGGATTATCATCTTTTTTCTTACCGCACCCTGTAAAAGCAGTAATGCAAAGAGCAATTGAAAGTATGCCGCTCAAAGCTCTTTTTGCAAAATAACCTTTCCTCATATTTTTTCTCTCCGTTTATAACTATATCTAAAAATACAGGAGGATACCCTAATATCAGCATCCTCCTTAAAATATTAACTATTCTCGTTTATATAGACACTAACTCTGTTCTGGATTATCTCTGCAACTTCCTCCGCTGTCTTTTGTCCGCTAAAAAACGCAGAGCACTCTTCAGATATTATATCGCTAACTTCCGAATTTCCGCTATACAGCAAGTTTATCGAAAGAACAAAATCACTGAACTTCTTTACTTCCTCCTGTGTAAGTGGCTTGAGCTTCACTTCCTTTTCGGCTACCCTGTCATATACATATGCATCGTAATCGTCGTCACTTTTTTCTTTTGTGGCTTCCTGCAATTCTGAATCAAATTTTGATTTTATTGATGAAAAGCCTCCCCAAGCTCCTCTGTCTGCCTCTAAAAGATTCCTGATGAAATCAAAAATAATATCCTGATGGCTTGTTTTGCTGTTTACCACAAAAGTTCTAGCGTTTATTGAAGATAAATTTTCACCGAAATTATTCGGAACTCCTACAAATTCAATCTCATCCTTAAACAGCACCTGCTTAAGTCTTGCATATTCGTCCATGTTATAGAAGTATCCGTTGTAGAACAGACCTCTGTCATCGGCGTAATAAGTATCCGGATCTATATAATCATTACTATCAAAGTCTTTACGCTCGTCCGGGAAGTTATTTATAAAATTCAACAGATCAATAAATTCAGGATTGTTGAAATCACACTTCTTATTTTCCCAATCTATAAACTTATCGCCGTAATATTCCCAATAATACGAAGCCATAGCCGACTTTTGATTGAATGAGCCAAATGCTGTATCATAATCAGTTCCCTTGCTCTTAATAAGTTCATCGCAATCCTTATATGTAAGAGATGATTTTCCGTTGGCAAATTTAGATCTAACCACATAAGTTTCAACCGTGAATGAAGGAATAAATGAATAATACTTTCCATCTATCTTCATCATATCATCTATATTCGGAAGGAATTCTATATCAGCCAAAGGGCCACCATTTTCAAATGCAGATGTAAGATCAAGTACAATTCCTTTATCTACGTATTTCTTAAGATATGACTCGTTTCCTGAGATATTGATAATATCGGCTGCTTTTCCTGATGTGATATCAAGATTAAACTGCTTCTGCGCTTCCTCCCAGTCATCGGGATAAAGCTCGTTGTAATCAATAATCTTAATCGTATACTTATCATTATTTCTGTTGAATTTCATAATCTCGCTTCCGATAGTCTCGTCAGTCCAAAGAGTGCTCATAGTAATGATTGTCTTATCGGCTATATCTTCGGGATTAACTTTGGTGAGCCTTACAAGAGCCATATTATTATCTATATCAATCGGAATACTAGCAATAAACTCTTTGTCGCTTATAGCAACAGCAGCAATCCATGACATCCATCCGCCGGAACCGATATTTGAATCTCTGTAATCAAGGAGTTTCTCAAGCTTAGATGCCTGAAGATCGTATTTAAAGATTCCAACATCAGTTGCAGCATATAAAGTGCCATCTGTTCCTGCAAAGAAACTATACTGTGCATTCTCACTAAGCCCTTCAAGTTTCTTTCCAACTTCCTTCTTCTCAAGATCAATTATCGCAGTGGTCTCTCCGTCATTATTTGCTTCATCATAATAAGTTACGACTGCCTTATCATCTGAAAGTTTGACAAAGTTATAAATATATATCGAATCACCAATCTGCTTTTTATCTATGAGCATTTCAAAGCCCTTCTGCTCGTCATATGCCTGAATGCCCTTTGCCGTATAACAAACAAGTCCATACTTGGCAGACCAGAAGATTTCGCTGACATCGAAATCTTCTCCTTCAAAGTCCTTGGAAAGCTCGTATTTATAGATCTCTTTTCCGGTTGGATCAAGCTTTACAAGATAAGATTTCCCTTCATCCGCTACGTTCTCTCCTAAATCACCATCGTTTGCCTCTTCTGCAGCTGAGCTTTCGCTTGCTGAAGCATCTTTTGAAGCTTCTTTTGAAGCATCCTCTCCTGCATCCGGTTGTTCCGAAGCAGAAGCATCTGAAGAAGCAGCATCTGCTTCAGATTCAGCATCCTCAGCGCCGCCCATATCGGCAAATCTGTCATCCACTATTCCTTCAATAGTATTCACGTAAATGTTTCCGTCATTATCAAATGCACAAGAAGAAAAATAAACATCTTCTCTTGTATTGATATCAATTGACTGAACATCAGATCCGTCAGTGTTAAAAGAGATACATCTGTTCTTTCCTTTTTCCGACCTGGTGATAACTTTTACTTTATCGCCCACAATTTCGATATTATCAGCTTTTTCACCGGGTTCAAGAATACCCTCAAAATCTTCCTGCTTAAAGATACAGTTCTTATCGATCTGCTTTGCTTCCTCTAAAGAATTATCGCTTTTTTTCTTACCGCATCCCGCTAATGATGTTATACAGATTGCAAAAATAAGAATACTACTAATGACTGTACCTGCCTGCCCAACTTTTCTCATTTTTCTCTTCTCCATTTCAATAATTATCAGCTGTTTTCATTGATATATACGTTAACTCTGTTCTGTATGATCTCGGCAACTTCTTCCGCAGTCTTCTGACCGCTGAAAAATGCCGAAGCCTCCTCACTTATAATATTTTGAATATCCGTCTCTGCCTCATACATAGTATCTATAGAAAGTACATAATCATAAAATTCCTTTGCTTCTTCCTGTGTCATAGGCTTTTTCTTGACCTGTTTACCGGAAGTATAATCCTGGAAATAAGCATCCTCCGAAGACTCATCTTTTTCCTCACAAGCTTCTTGCAGCATAGCTTCAAAATAATTCTTATTTGAAGACAGATAGCTGATAAACTTTTCCTTATTTTCGGGATTGCCTATTTCAAAAAGCTTCCTTATAAATTCGGCAGCACCATCCAAATTGCTTACTTTGCTGCTTACAGCAACAGTTATAGGATAAATGGCTGCAAAGTTTTTTCCGCTGTTATTCGGAAAACCTACCATTGCTATATCATCATTAAAATCAACCTGTTTTATTCTCGTATAATCTTCCGGTGAAGCAAAAAATGCGCTGTAGAACAATGCCTTATCCTGAGCATAAAGCTGATTGTAATCTGCATTTTCTTCATCGATACTTGCTTTTTCTTCAGAAGGAAATCTATTTATAAAATTCAAAAAATCGATAAACTCAGGGCTGTTAAAATTACATTTCTTATTAAACCAGTCAACATACTGATTTCTGTTATATAACCATGCATAAGAGATCAAATATTCTTTGTAAGAATATCCGCCAAAAGCGGTATTGTAATCAGTATGCTTGTCCTTTATAAGTTGGTCACAGTCTTCATATGTCAAAGACGTTTTACCATTGGCTAAACTTGCTCTCATCACATAAGTTGAAACAGTATAATAAGGAATGGCAGAATAAAACTTACCGTTTACTTTCATCATCTCGGCAACATTTGGAAGTAATTCCACGTCTCCAAATGCTCCGCCATTCTCAAACTGCGAACTCAGATCAAGAACTATCCCTTTATTTGCCAAAGTTTCAAGCGGTATATTTAGTGATGAAACATCTATGATATCAGGCGTTTTCCCGGATGTGATATCCAAATTAAACTGCTTTACAGCTTGATCGTAATCATCAGGATACATATCGCCGTAATCCAATATTTTTATAGTATACTTATCACTTGACCTGTTAAACTTCATAACGGCGTTCATCATAGGAGTATCAATATACAAACCGCCAAAAGTAATCTGTATCTTATCAACAACATCCTCGGGATTGACCTTAACCAGTCTGCAAAGAACCGATGAACTATCAATACCTTCCGGAATATCCGCAATAAATTCATTTTCGCTTATAGCCACTGCTCTGTTTACTGATGTAAAAGTTCCCATTCCAATTGCTGAATCAGCATAATCAACGAGTTTTACAAGCTTATCGTTCTTGGTGTCATATCCATATATTCCGCTTCGTCCCGAAGCATAGAGATCATAACCTTCGCCTGCAAAAAAAGTAGAAACATAATCACCGTTGTTAAATGCAGAAACAGTTTTCACGATTTCTTTCTTATCAAGATCAAGCAAACAAACCACATCATCTTCGCTCTGATCATCATAATAAGAAATATACAGCTGATCATTTGCCCCTTTACCGAAAGAAGAAACATAGCCGATTGACTTGCCCATTTCTTCTTTAGCCATGATGATATTAAAACCATCCTTATCATCGAACTTCTCAATTCCTCTGGAAGTTTCAAACAAAAGACCGTATTTATCAGTCATGACCATCTGACCACAGTAATTCTCTTCATCGGCAAATTCCTTGGACAGATCAAATTTTAAAAGTTCTTTTCCCGTAGGATCGATTTTCACAAGATAATAAAATGAATCATCAGATGCTCCGTCTGAAGTATCAGCACCCTCATCTTTCGCCTCGGATTTTTCTTCTGTCGAGGCCTTTTTTGCCGATGATTCTGCGTCCGTTGTCTCTGTAGCAGCCTTATCTTGTGATGCATCTGAAGCCGCTTCCAAAGCCCCTTCTCCGGCAGTATCACCTTCATCTGATGCCGCAGATGAAGCCTCACCTGCCGATGCATTATCCTCAGCATAAAGTATTGGAAGATCTTCTTCATCATATACATAGTACGTCATATAAAGGCTTCCGTCTTTATCATAAGCACACCATGATGGATAACTTCCTTTTTCAAGTTTTATATCAACAGACTGAACGTCAGATCCGTCAGTGTTAAGAGAAACATACCTGACATCACCTTTCTCGGAAGTTACAATAACTCTTACCTTGTCTCCGACATAACCGATATCCCCTATCGACTCGCCTTCATTTAGTACTCCTTCCAGTTCTTCCTGCTTATATATACAATTCTTGTCAACCTTTTTGGCCTCCTCTACGGGATCCCCTCCTTTCTTTCCGCATCCCGTAAGAGATGCCGCAAAAAGAAACGATGCAAGACTTAAACAGACTACTCTCTTGGCAACTCGTCTTTTTCCCATTTTGCTTTCCTCTTATTTTTCTTTCTCTCATTCAATTTAACTTCAAGTTCATACTTCTTATCTGCCAATTTTTCAAGCAAACCGTGCAGATCAGTTTCCTTGCGTACATAAAATGTCCTTACAAAAAGAATAACTGTCACACATGCACTCACTTTCAAAAAAAGCCTTATCACAAAAAGTATTGATAGAATATCTTCATATCCTCTGGCTATATTTTCCCAATATGGGTAATAAATTGCCTTTTGCCACATACTTCGTGTTCCAAAAGAAGCGACTACTTCAAGAAGCGGCAAAGCTTTAAATCTTTCTGAATTCTCGCAGATGTGCACAAATCTGCCATCCAGGCCGCAACTCTCAGCTATATTACTGCGAACAATCCCTTCTACAGGATTGGTGCATACTATCTCATAACAATTTATTCCTCCGAATTTAGCCTTTTTGCCGTCTTCGGATATCTCTTTCTCTGTAGTCCTGCCGCTGTATATATTTCCATACTTTGAAAGGCTGTCATAGGTCATGTATATTACAGGATCCTTAAGACCTGCGGCATCACTGATCCTTCCCTCAGGTCTTTCGACAACACCTGCAATATAATGCGGAACATCGCCTATATAAACGATTTCATCGACAACATCATTGGAGCCAAACAATTTCCATGCTATATCCGTATCTATAACAATATAGTCAGCCATAACAGGATCATTGATAAACGGCCCGCCCGATACAAACTTAAGTGGATGGAACAGGAAAAAATCTCCCGCTACTCCGATAGCGTCCACTTCCTCCAAATTCTTGTCTTCAAAAGAAAGGCTCACTGTCCCCTGCGCACTGTAACAGCTTGAATACTTAAGCTTCTTCTCACTGATACCGCTCTCTGTGATCTTATTCTTAAAATCGTATTCCATCTTTTTGATGAAATCTTCGTCAATATACCTGTCCTGACCGAAAAATGCACTGACCTGCGCACAGTGCTCATATGAACATCTGGATACCGTATTCTGATCGGGCAAATTACCTATCATTGCTCTGCTTATCATCCCCAAGATCAGATCTGCAACCAAAAGTATCGCAACAAGAATAAGTGGTATCTTTGCTTCTTTTGCAATAACTATTATTTTATTTTTGATTTTCTCTAAAAACTCTGATGCTTTTTCTGTCTTCATCTTCCCTCGTCAGAAAGTCTTACCTGGTCTCCCGGATTAACAGCTTTTGATGCAGTTGTAATAACATAAGCATATTCATCCAGGCTTGCGTTAATCGCTGTGTTTTTGTCATCCTGTGCAACAACTTCAACATCTACTCTTGTTGCAATATATCTGTTTCCGAGCGGAGAATGCTTCTCTTTTATAACAAGTACATGCTTGTCAGACGATCCGCCCTTAACTGCATTGTTCGGAACAACCATGTCATATTCCTTGGATCTCTCCCCGATCTGAAGTGAAAGTGACTGTCCCGGTGTAACTTCAGAGCTCTCAACTTTGAATGTCAGAACCTTCTTTCCTGCCGGATCTGTCTTGTCATTCTTTATAGATTTAAGTATCGCCCTGAATTCTTCCTTAAACTGATATGGATTCTGAGGCTTTGCCGCATCTCCGACTTTAAGCTTCTTAGCCTGCTCTGTAGGTACTGAGAATTCTACCGTCATATCTTTTCCGTCAACCTGAATAACCGCAACAGGCTCTTCGGCAGATGTAGTTTCTCCTGCAACCTTTGCAATGCTTGATACAATTCCGTCAACAGGTGACTTAATTGTTGCACCTGTAGTTTCAGCTTCAAGCTTACTGAGTTTTTCCTTTGATGTAGCGATCTTATCTTTGAGATCGTTGAGAGCAAGTTCTGTCTTAACGCTTCCAAGTACCTTTGTCTTCTCTTCTTCAGCTACTTTAAGTGCTGCAGCCGTTTTAGCCTTTTCCGCGGTGGCTGTTGCAAGTTTTTGGCTGTTGCTTGCATCAACCTGAGTGCCGTAATTGGTAAGCTGTCCCTGGTCTTTCTCAAGCTCAGCTATCTTATTCTGAAGATCAGCTGCTCTTTCCTCATCACCACGTGCCTGCGCATCAGCAAGATCTGCTTTTGCCTGATCGAGAGTATAGCCGGGTGTCGCTGCTTCATAAGCATTTCCTGCAGCATCGTAGTCCTTCTTGCCGGTAATCTCGTCAATCTTTGCCTGCGCAGCATTGTCAGCCGCAAGCGCCTCATTATATTTATCTGTAACGCTCTTTACTTCAGCCTGATAATTGTCATAAGTTGACTTCTTGCCTTTACGAACCTTTGTAATAACCTCATCCGGAATATCTCCCGAGAAAAGAGCCTGTTCGTACTGAAGCTCAAGCGCATCGAGATTCTCTTTCTCTTTTACAAGTTCATCCGACTCCATGTCATCAAGATAAAAAAGAATATCGTCCTTATTTACATGTGCGCCTTCCTTCACGGCGACACCTGAGATTTTCCTTGACTCCTTAACGGTAACGTTGTAAGGATCTTCCGCGGATACATCACCCGTTCCTTTGATCTGCGGATTGATCTCTCCTCTTTCCACATAAGTTGTTGCAACCTGCGGAAGGGAATAATTCATAATGGTATTGGAAAAAAACGTAAGAATAAGCATAATGCTAAGGAATACAATCGCTACGTTTTTTACAATATCTTTTCTGTCCTTCTTTTCTTTTTTGGGAGCGTTGTCTTCAACAACAATCTCTTTTTCTTCACTCATCCCTTTACTCCTCCTTGGTAAGAAATACCTTCCACCAAATAATCTTCGCCGTATAAGAACAACAATAACGGCGGGATCAAATAAATTACCGCAACCGCGAAAGCAAGACTTATCTCGCCGGTGTTGATCTTAGATAAGAATACGGATAAAGGATGTTTCTCCGGATCCTTAAGCAATATAAGCGGCTGCTCAACCATGTTCCAATAATCAAAAAATACCAATATAGTTATCGAAGCGATTCCGCCCTTACACAGCGGAAGCTGTATCTTCGAAAAAATATCCCATTCACCGGCACCGTCTATCTCAGCCGCTTCAGTAAGCTCTTTTGGAACTCTCTTCATGAACTTGGTCAGAAGATAAATCGCAAAAGGTGAGAAGAATCCGGGAAACCAGATAGCCCACTTTGTATCCAGGATTCCCAAAAAGTCCGAAACAAGATAGTTCGGAACAAGTGTTACCTGATATGGCATCAGCATCAAAACAATGTAACAGAAAAAGATAACATCTTTTATCCTGCTCTCATGCCTTGAAAAGCCATACGCCGCAAGCGAAGCCAACGCAAGCTGCATTCCAACTATCGGAACCGTATATATCATTGAATTCCAAAACTTAAAAAGATACTCCGGACTCTTAAAAAGAACTGTGTAATACTGTGCGAAACTGACCATATCCGGAATAAACTTAAGATTTACGGTCTTTGAAATGAATATCTTTGCACCATTCTTATCTGTAGCAAAGATTGCACCATAATTTGCATTTATTTCCGACGCAGCCATGAACGAATTGGTTACCGTCAAAAGCGTCGGCATTATGAAAAAGAATGCGAAAACAACGGCCGCTACAGTTACAATTATCTTCTTCGTTCTGTCTTCAATCTCTTTTTTCTTTTTTATTCTTTTTTTGTATAATTCATAAGCCTTATTTTCCATAAAAGTTATTATCCTTCTACGTCTTTACCGTATGAGTCCTCAAGTCTTACAAGAAAATAGATCAGCACGGAAACAATTATGAACATTATTATCGCCGCAGCGGAAAGCATCTGATAATCCAGCGCAGCAAATTTATTATTCATATAATGCTGAAGCATATATAACGTATCATAAGGATAATCTCCGGTAAGAAGATAAACTTCCCGGAAAACCTTAAAGGAATTGATCAGGGACATGATCGTAACAAACATGATCGTAGGCGACATGAACCTGAGCTTCACGTGCCAAAAAATCTGAAATTTACCTGCACTTTCTATTCTTGCAACTTCTATAAGTTCCTTTGGTATTCCCGCAAGTGCGGACATGAATAAGATCATGTTGTAACCAAGATTTTTCCATAAAAAAAGCGATATGATAACAATGTATGCCTTATCAGATTTGAGCCAATCCGTCTTGGAATCACTAAACATCATAAGAACATTGTTAACAAGACCGTTTTGATGAAACATCACCTGCCATATAAGTACTATGGAAGCAGTCGGCACCATAAGCGGACTTAGAAAGGCCGATCTGAAAAAGCTTTTGAACGGAATCCTCGATTCCATAACAACAGCCAACACCAGTGACAATATAACTGCAAGAGGTACCGCAGTAAAAGAAAACTTTAATGTATTCCCTCCCGCTAACCTGAAAGCATCATTATTCCATACATTTACAAAATTACTGAATCCCACGAACTCTTTCTGGATAGGATTGTTCATAAATGAATAGCCTATAACAACCATGAAAGGCATAACAAAAAATACCATTACTCCGACGAGTGAAGGTAAAAGAAAGAGCCAGGAAACCAGCCCTCTCTTTCCTATCGTCTTAACTCTTTGCTTTGGCTGCTTAATTCTTTTTGGGATAAAAGAGTTAATTTTCACTTGCTAAATCCTCTATAACAAACTCCGGTACCGAATTCAACTTAAAACTAAAATGACGCTCAAAAACATCCTGTGTATTTTCGTTAACGCTTACAGAATACTGCTTTTCAAGCTTATCAAAAGGATAGCCCCACTCAACATAGTAGTCATATGTACAATTATCAAGAATTTCTTTTATCTGTCCCTTATCTGTATAAGTATGAGTACTGGAACCGTAATCATTCCTTCCGTAATACCACAAATAAAAAGCATCTCTTTTACCCTGTTCTGACAGATCATTGAAGTTTACAGATTTTATCGGCTGTACAAAGGCATTATAAACCTGAAGCTCATCTATATTTTCCAAGAAGCTTTTCTGATCAACATATAATCCATGCTTTTTCAAGAATTCGATTGAACGCGTAAAGTCCTCATATACATATAAAGAAACATAAGCATATGACGGATAATCGATTTTTATCAAGACTTCTCCGACCGCACTGTGCTCTCTGATAAAAGAATATTTATAATGCTCCAGGACATCCTGCCTGTAAGCATCAATAAATTCTTTTACCGGTATATTGTAATCAGCAACCCCGTTTCCGTTGTAATAATCAAATTCAAAGGAAATACTGAGATCAGAATTTAACATCTCTTCACTAAATAAATTATCATCAAAGCACGGAATATGCCCCTTTATATATTCCTCGCTACCGGTAAGTTTATCCATAAGCGCAGGATCTATGTCATAAGGTATTATGATATTTCTGTATATCTTTCTACCGTCTTTCATATTGTACGAAACTATACTGTTCCATCCGTCCGCATTCTTGTTGTATGTATTCCTTCTGGCACACTCCATTCCTTTCCGTGCAACCTTGACTACAGAATCAACATCAGAAAGTTTCATATGCAATTCAGAATAACTATCATAAGTATCAGAAAACCTTCTGCTATTATTATTATCAAAATAATACCCAAAACATTCGTCTACATTTATAATCGAGGCGCTTTCAATAGATGAGGGGTTCGGTACATAGCTGTCATAGCCTAGTAAATCACCCCTATAAATAAAAAAAATCAAAAGCAATATTGCCATTGCCATAAGCGTTTGACGTCTACCCTTGGAAAAACTCTTTATATCAAGATCAAGACAAATTTCCACAAATCCACCGGTAATCACACAGATTATAAGCATTGCAAAACCAAAGATAACATACAAATACTGACTTTGAATTGAATGACATACAGTATTTAAAGCAACTACTCCGGCAAGTGAAGTTACAATACAAATAATTATCTTGACTGCCCATCTAACAGGCTTATATATGATAGTTTTTCCAACATGCTCCGCTCTTCTGTGCTTATATACGACCATCACCAGTACAGTCGCTATAATTGCAGCAAGAATCATATCAATGTCATATAAAAAGAGCTCACGATATGAATCCAGAATAAAAGGTACATCCATAACATATTCTTTAGAATAATATCTATACCGGAACCAATAATCAGCAACAGCATTTGCATCAAATAAAGGGCACAAAAATCTGCGTACACTATCATAACCTGTTGAAGTTCTATAAAAAATCCTATTAAATTGATAGAATTCTTCTCCTAAAACTGCAGGAAGACATAACAAAAAAGCTGTAAATATAAGTGCTATAAGCTTAGTTCCACTCAACATAATAGCTAAAGTTGCTATGGTAAAACATGCATAGAAGAACACAAGCATTCTAGCCGTCTGGATAAGAACAGCAATAACAACGGCAGTATTTACTGCCCCTGTTGTAGCCGAAATCAGAAAAGCTATAGCCACAACAATAAGGTAAATACCGGTAAAATTAGATAGTGCAACCATATAAGCACTCTGCACTCTTCTTGCACTTGTAGTAGGCAGACTCAAATAAAAATCAAGCTTACTTGTACTAAACAGATAAGAAAACTTAGCAAAAGCATATAAAATGCCAAGTGCCCCAATAAGAAGATAAAGGTCTGAGCTAAGACCAATTGTTCTCATTACTACCATCTGCTTCTCAAACAATATCTGTTCAGCCGACTGACTGTGCATATTTCCATAATTTGTTGTTCTGATAAACCAAAGCACGGTAGGGACAATAAAAGCAATGAAAACTACAGGTAAAACAAGAACAAAAGTCCACAAATTTCTATTACTCATGATTTTTTTATTTGCTTTAACCTTATCAACCCAAGATAAATTTGCGGATGTCATATCCAACCACCTCCGTCTCACTTATGAAGATCTCTTCCAATGTAAGAGCTAATATTTCAAAGAAAATCATTTCTCCGCGCTTGAACGCTTTTTCAATATCTGCCCTTTCACCCCTGACTGTTATTGTATGAAGCCTTCCGCGCACATCATGGATAAGCACATCGAGACCTTCAAGTGCCTTCTTTTCATCCTCTTCAGACTTAAATACGCACTGAATTTTTTGCATATTAAATTTCATGTCAGACAGATCCTGTGATAAAACAACACCACCATCATGGAGCAATCCAACATGATCACAAATATCTTCGAGTTCTCTTAAATTGTGAGATGCAATTACGGGAGTCAAGCCTCTGTCCGATATTTCAGCTGCAAAAAGGCTCTTAACCCCCTGTCTGACTACAGGATCAAGTCCGTCAAAAGTTTCATCACAAAGAAGGTACTTGGTTCCCGCACATAATCCCAACAGAATTGAAACCTGCTTTTTCATACCCTTAGAGAAGGTATTTATCTTCCTACTCGTATCAAGTCCAAATCCTGTGGTCATCTTATCAAATTTATCTTTATCAAAGTCCTTATAAATTGAAGAATAGAACACAGCCATATCTTCCGGAGTACTATTCGGGAAAAAATATTGATCATCCGAAATATAAAAAACATCCTTCTTAACATCAGGATTATCATAAACAGGTCTGTTATCAACACATACAATACCGGAATCCGGTTTGATAATACCTGCTATTGTTCTTAATGTAGTGCTCTTTCCTGCCCCATTTGTCCCCACGAGGCCAAAAACTTCACCGTCAGCAATCTTCAGTGAAACATGATTGACAGCCTTGATTTCATCAAATGCCTTGTTAACTTCAATTAACTCAATCACGACTTTCCTCCCTCCTTAGCTATTTCATCTAGCCTGACCTTTATTTCTGACAACACTTCATCAAAAGTGATACCGATAGAATTTGCTTCAACAAACAGTTCGACAATCTCATCGATTACCTCCTGTTTCTTAGTATCTTTCAGAGAATCGTCACCTTTAACAAAGTTCCCCCTGCCCTTCACAGTATAAATAAATCCCTGCCGCTCAAGTTCAGAATAAGCACGCTGAACCGTATTGGGATTTGTCGAAAGTTCCATTGCAAGGCTCCTGACAGACGGCATTTGCTCATCAGCCTGCAATATTCCTTTAAAAATCTGGACTTTGAAACTTTCAACTATCTGCTCATAAATAGGTCTGCTGTCCTGGTAGTCTATAATTTTCATAGTTCTCCCATCCATCATCAATTATGAAATTATTAAGTAACATTATATATATAAAACCCTTTCGGATATGCTTGTATATCATAGGTCTTCATCCCCCCATGATACAAGAATAAGTGTACTATTCAGCTTAGTACACTAAAATAATATCATTTCATTTTTAATATTGCAACTACTTTTTTTGTACAAAAAAAGTCATAAAAGCGACATTGTTTAAGTATATTATAATGCCGTTTTTATGACTATTTTTGTTATAAATTTCCGCCAAGTCGCCAGATTGAAACTTTTTCACAACCAGAATTTTTTGCAGTCTCAATCCAGATTTTTAATGTCTCTTGATCGGCATACCATACCTGATGTTCAGTATTCACCTCATCTGTATAACTAAAGTACATTGCTGAACTTCCGGGATCACGTTCCGGTGTACCGCCATATTCATTGCATAGTGCCACGGCAGCATTGTAATTAAGCTGTTTAACCGATCCGTCATCAGCAAAATCAAATCCTCCCGTAGCAAATGCCAAATTAACTTTTCCGTTTAAAACGGACATTTTCTCATACAGACCTTTTATAAATTCCACATCCGCTTTAGGTCCCGGTTCCGTACCGTATCCCTTAAGGTTGTAACACATCATTACATATTCCGGATATTCAGGCCATTCAAAACTGTCTATCGGCGCCGAAGGCTCAAATATAACTCTGAGACTGATATTTTCTTTTGAAGCCTTTTCCGAGAGCACTTTTATAAACTCATTAAAATGCCCCCACAGCTCCTTATCTTTCTTTATCGCCTCATAGTCTATCTCGATGCCGCCAAGACCTGTTTTTCCGGCAAGTTTTATAACATTGTCCGCATGCTTTTCCGCAAGGTTACTGTTTCCCAATATCTCATATAAAAGCTCAGTATCTTTTAGGGATGAACCCTGATCAAGCAATTTATCATTAACTATTGTAAGAAACGTCGTCTTTCCTTTTAAATACCCGGACTTTTTAAATTCCCCTATCTTGTCCGTAATATTGTCCGGAACAAAGAGCTTACTGTTTTTGTCAAAATATGCCGCAAAAAAGCATATCGTATCGACATCATCTCCTATCGCAGCAAGTTCATCGTCCGCAGTTTCATTGTCCCAATAGGGGTACCAGACCGTAACTTCTCCGGATTCTCCGCCATATGAATCTTCCACGAAAGCACTTTCTGCCTCACTTTCCGCATTTGCATCACTACTTTTATCCGCAGTGTCCCCACAGCCGCAGAACATTCCAAAGCATAACACTATTGCAGAAAGCAATACATAAGTCTTTTTTAAATTCATAGTCTCCCCTATCATACGATCACTAAGCGTTAGCGTGATCTTAAATATTTGTAATAAACCAGTTTATTACAGAATTAAATGTCTGTTCAACTTTCCTTTGAACATTCTGCATACCTGTAAGTACATTTGTGTAAAGTACACTGTTATCGTCAAGGTTCGTTATGGTCAGCTTCTCAAATACTCCGTCATAAACATCATCCGCAATATTTCTCTGACTGTAACCATACTCTGTCCAAGCACTCTTAAGATAAATAGCTCCGGCGTGAATGTTTTTAAGCTCGTAGTTCTCAAAAACAACCTTATCATCAAGCTTGACTGTGATCACGTTCTCTTTAAGCGTTATATCAAGCTTTCTGTTTCCTGCATCGCTAATCTGGAATACAGGTCTGTACTCTTCAGCCCCTTCTTCCAATGTCTTAATTTTTGCTTTCTTAACTTCATTTGAAAGATTTGTATACTCTACCGCTTCTTTATGACTTACGGCATATCTTGCAAATGCTGCGTATTCACCGGCAAGGGAATCTCTCATGTCTTCTTCGACCGAAACTTTCTCTTTCTGATCAAAATCATAAAGATCGATGTCCTCAACAACCTCTTTACCGTTTATGAGATAAAGATGGTTATTCATTACTCTCACTTCCACGCCGCCTTCCAGTTTGCTGTTAGCCTTCAAAACGACTGACTGGCAACCGAGTACATTTCCCTTAAGCGTTGTTGAGATTTTGATATCCTTAAGTTTCTCACTGTCCTTTAACTTTAAGATACCCATTTCCTGAGGAAGCGATGTAAGCGCTATAGCCTCATCATTCTTCCTATACTCTGCAGCTCCCATAACAAGCTCCCAAGCGTCCTTAGAGTTACCGTCCCCTTCGATAAACTCTATATTATTCTTATCTTCTTCCGGAAGATCATCCCTTATCCTCATGATAAGATGGTTTGTATACCAGCTTGGCTGAGGTGTAAGGCGCGTAAGGTCATAAATGCTACTCTTTTTGTTGTTGAGAGCATATCCTTCCCTGTTGAAATTCATTGTAAATGTATTCGTGATCGCTCTCTCATTTATTGCACTTACTTTATCATTATCACCGAATTTACCTGTATTTGAGTGAAGAAGAACATATGCCCCGGGCACTTTTCCAAGTCCCCGTATATATTCCTGTTTCATAAGGCCATACTCGCCGGATACCCTCTTTTGCATTTCATTGTAGGATTCCTTCGGAACGCCATTCTCATCTCTTACATAATCCATAAGATAATGATTGTAATCTCTGCCAAAATATTTGTTCATTGCAGAATATTCTTCACTCGACAGTTCTCCGATGTATCTTTTGTATCTGTCGAAGACGTTTATATATCCAAGTCTGTATCCATTACTTCCGATTTCCCAGTATGTGCTCTCTTCAAGCCTTTTGAGTTCGTCCGGCATGAGGAAAAATGCATCCTTACTCCTGAACTTCTCGGCATAAGTAAACATTGTTGCCTTGAAGTTGTATTTCTCCATTATCTTCTGTGAAAAGATGGCTGTATCATTTCTTCCATCCTCATACATTAGGAAAAGTGCTTTATCAGGCAACGCTATACCGCGATTGTAATAGTTGTCGATATCGTTCTGAGTGATCGTAACATATCCGCTCTCCTCAAGAGCTTTCAAATGTTCATCAAGCCTGTCCACTCCGATTCTCGAATCGCTTCCTTCCCTTGCCACACCGGAATATGAAATAGCCAGGAATCCATGATCCATACGTGAAACCACGTTTGTATCCAATGGATTATACGGTCTGTACGTTGTAGAAGTAAGCAGTGAATTCAATATAAAAGCCAAAAGTGAAAGCAATAGTACAAGCTCTAATATTGAACGTATCAACTTCTTTATATCTTTTGATGATTCAATCTTATACATATTCCCACCTTATTCCACGTTTTTATTATTTGACGACTTCTTATTATCCTTCTTTTCCTTGCGAAGGCGCTTCTTTTCGGCTTCTTCTATATCACTTGGAGTCATTCTGGTTCCCCATGTGGATTTCCAGAATGTAAACCACGCAATAGGCATCTGCCACAAAAGAATAAGCTCATAATAAATGCAGAATAAAAGGCCATATGCCCATGTTGAGCTCTTTCTGAGAAGCATCTGCGACATACTCATCAGGAATGACATAAGGAACAATCCTAACAAAAATGCTGTAGGGAAAATATGCTGTGTCAAAGGTACATATACAAGATTGTATAAAACAACTATCGGAGCAGCTACGGGAACCACAAGTCCCATATAAAATCCAAGTGCCGCGAAAGGTTCTTTCTTCCACATGAACGAAGCTGCTATAAGTGATTCTCTAAGCCACGATCTCTTCCATCTCATCTGCTGTTTAAGGAAAACAGAATGCTTATTCGGAACAATCGTCGAACATACAGCAGTATCCTGGTAAGTCGCTCTGTAATGTCTGAGAATAAAATTCGTCATCGCTCTGTCATCACCGAACGTAGCTCTGTGTCCCAAGAATCTCTGATTCATCCATGCTTCCTTGTTGGCAAGGATGATTTCCTTCCTGTAACAGGAAAGAGGTCCTGAAAGACATGTAACCGCATCAAAGAGTCCCTCTGCCGCCTTCATTACCCTGAATGCAATGTAATATCTTACACTCTGCATCTTTGTAAGCGCATTTGTATATGTGTTGGCTACATCCGTTCTTCCGGCTACGCCGCCCATCTTAGGATCCTTGAAAGGCTGAACCAGATGTCGTATTGCAAAAGGATCAAGGAAACTGTCCGAATCAACAAAGACAACCAGTTCATGCTTGGCAAGCTCCGAGCCTCTTACGAGAGCATCTCTCTTTCCGGCATTTTTATCCTGTACGCAGTAGGAAATCCTGCCCTCAAGATCAAATTTATCACTTGCTTCTTTCTTCAACTTATCGATTGTCTCTTTTATCTTTTCGACAGATCCGTCCGTTGAACAGTCATCTATTATGATGACTTCAAGCTTATCTATCGGATATTCCTGATTAACGCAGCTCTCAATCGTTCTTCCAATCCATTCTTCCTCATTAAAGCAGGGAATCAGGATCGAAACGCCCGGCGTAAAATCGGGATCTACTTTCTTTGGTCTGTATAATGCTCCAAATACATATCTGCTCAAAAGAAAAACTGCAGTGACCATACTATACAGATACAGGAGCTTATTAAACTTAAAATATATGATGCTCTCCGCCCTCATAAGGATGATACAGCTGATCGTAAATGCGATGAGGATCACCGATGATACGAACATGAATCTGTCCTTATTTGCTGCGGCATAATTGTGAAGTTCCTTGCCAAAGTTAATTCCGATCATGAACTTGCCGTCGGAAGTAATGAAAGTGCGGACAACATTAACTTTCTGCTTAACCCGCATCTCGTTTCCTTCAGGCATGCTTCCGGGAACAACTCTGAAATCAACTTTGAGCACCGTCTTAGTGCTGAGAGCACTGAATTCCTCTCTGCCAACCTCGACAAGCATACCGGTATTTGATATATCAACTACCCGGCCTACTCCGCTGACTTTAGGGCCTTCTTTTGTATAACTTCTCATATGTACGGGGAAACCGGTAACATATCTTATTCCTGACTTACTCTCTTTAAGAAAAGCCTCGTAATCGTTATTCTTATTGTCGCTACTGTTTCCTCTTCGTTCTGCATTTGTTCTCTGTTTTGTAGAATCCGGGACATGTGAAAGTACTCTTCTGTCCTTCTTTTCAACTATCATCACATCTTCTTTGTTTACAGAACCTTTTTTCTTTTTTATCTTATCCAGAAATTCCATTTTTTACCTCTCAATCACTTTAGGTAATCATCCAGTCTGGCAAATCTGTATCCCTGAGCACGCCATTCCGGAATCATGATATCGAGTGCCTCGGCAGTAAACTGTGCATTGGGTGACATATGCAATACAAGGCAGGAACCGTTTCCTACTGTTGCTGTGCCATTCCATGTCTTCTTGCCGTTTCGGAGTATATTTACGAGTTCATCAACAGAATTGCAGTTATAATCGCCTGAACTAAAGTCTCCGCTGACAATATATGTAAATCCAACATCCAAAATGTTTTCCATACCGATTCGGCTCATTGCAAGTGTCGGTGGTCTGTAAATTGTTGAAAGCGACTTCTTTCCGTTAACCATTACATCACCGCAATATTTATTCAAAGTCGTATAGCTGTTAACTACATCAGCTCTGAGTCTGCGTCCGGCTTCTTCACTGATTGATTCGTAAGTATAAGTACCGTCTCCGTTCTCATTGGCAATCCATGCAGCCATATGTGAGTTGGAATGTGATCCTATCATATGACCTTCTACCGCGATCGCTCTGAGAAGATTCGGATTGTCTGCAACATTGTTCGTTCTTACAAAGAAGTTTCCTTTTACTTTGTATTTATCAAGGACATACAAGAGCTCGTTTATATCCTGCTCATATCCCCAATCATCAAAGGTAAGGAATATAACCTTATCTTTAGTGATCTTACCTGTTGTGTCATAAGCTCTGAGCTCATCCGCGGAGAATCCCGGAATAAATGACACATCGGGATTACCTATATAATGTCCCGCCATATATGCATTCTTTGTCGCATTATCGGGAAGTGCTCCCACTATGCTGTTACCGTCCGCAACAATCTTCTGTGAGTTCTTTATAGGTACATATACATATTTGGAAGAAGCAAGTTCTCCGAAAGTTTTAACTGTATATGATGTTGAAGACTGCACCTTTCCATATACATCTCTATATGTAAGTGCATATATCTTCGTCTCGATAAACTTCTTCAAAAGCTCTGCGAGAAGTGTTGTTCCGTCACCGTTTGCAGCATCCTGATCTGCAGTGTAATAATTCATATTGAAGTAGATGATGCTTCCTCTGTGTGCCTCAACCTTCTTGGCAAGCGTCGAATAAAAGCTAAGATCTACAGCGCCGCGGTCCTTGGACTGAACCATTGAATATTCGTATCCCGCAAGCGAACATCCGCATGAAGATACAGCTTCCTTGGTATCTTTGGAAGGAACCCCGTAAGGCTGCATTACAACAGATATCTTGGAATCATACTTCCACTCCGCATACTGCTGGGCTCCGAGAATGTATCCCGCAACCTCTTCATAACTTTGATCGAACTGTGAATTACTTACATAAGCAATACCCAGCTCATTTCCGCCGCTAAGTATCTTGGTTATTGACTCACCGCACTTACTGAGCTCATCGGGAGTCACAAAGAATGTTGCCTTGTAACCGTTATTTTTAAGTATTGTAAGTACATCGTTAAGAACCGCTTTGTTAGAGATACCGTAGAATGTCATCGTAACAGCTCTCTCTGATGTATAAATATTCTTTTTCTCCTGAGCAAGTCTTGCATCGTTCTCTTCTCTCAGGTATCTAAGTGTTTCCTTATCGGTAACAGGCTCACAAGTTGATGAACGAACAAGTGCCGTTATATCAACAACTTCCTGCTTCTTGCCGGCAGTCGAAGAAATATAGGCATTGAGCCTCTCCATATCAAATTCTCTTGTAAGATCAAAACAACTGATGCATCCCTTTTCAGGAAGTGCTTCATTGTTCAGAGAAACAATATCAAGTCCGGCAACTTTCGCTGCAATTCTGAGATTCTCCGTTATCTCACTCGCATCCTCAGGCATGTAATACTTTGCCTTAAGTCCGTAGTTCTTCTGAATACTTCTTACTGATGTCTTGAGATCAACGTAGATATCATAAAACTCTTTATTACTGATATTTCCACCCGTTGTACCTCTTGTGGCGAGCGAAAATCCTGAACTTACAATTTTCTCTACAACTGTAGGGTATTTCTCTATTTCTTCGGAGCTCACAAAGAAAGTGGCTTTTGCATTCGCTTTTACAAGAGCCTTAATTATATTCTCTATATTATCGGCATTTTCGGATATTCCATAGAAGCAAAGACCGGTAACATCTTTCATTGTGGCTACTTCTTCATATACTTCCGCAGCATAACCGCCGGTCTCTTCATATAACTGTCTTACATATTCTTCATCATTAAGCGCTTTAAGACTGTCAAGTTTAACATTCTCAACGCTCTGTGATTTCATGGCATCAAGAAGCCAGCTGACCATGGTGACAACATCTCTGTCATCTTCCACTTCAGCGTTTCCGGGTGTGATCGTTGCCTGCATATCAATAGCGGGATCCTTATACTCTACCACGGGATCAACCTCAAGAGATTCAACATACTCATCAAGCTTGATAACAAGGATCTTCCCTCCCGACTGTCTTGCTACATATTCTGCGGTATTCTGGGCATCTCTGAAACTCTTTTCATTGAGATAACTTCCGGAACTCGGAGATACGAGCTTGGTGTAACCTGCAGCAGATGCGGCCATACAGATCGTATCATTGTAATATGTAGTATTCAGCATCATCTTATCGGGAGCAACATCCATTAATGTGGAAAAAACTTTTCTGGAATCAGAAAAATTGCTGACCATATCCTCATCAGAAAGAACGTCTACTGAGGAATCTCCATTAAGACCATTGTCGATAATATCATGTCCTTTTTGGGTAATAAGATCTATCAAAGCATCATCTTCGGCGGCAGTTGCAGCAGTCATCGCAAATGTAGCTTTCATATTCTTCTCATCGAGAAGTGCGAGTATCTTTTCTACTGTAACCGCATCTTTTGCGCCCTGAAAAATCAGACAAAAATTTTTCTCAAACTGTGACTTGTCATCACGAATGATCTTGGCAGGTTCACAGCCTTTATTGAATTTCTCCAACGCAATTTCATGCTCATCGGTTGCATCATAAGAAAGTCTCTGAAATTTAGTAAGGTCTATATCAGAAACTGATTCGGATTTTTCTCCGCAACCTGCAAGGCTTGCAGTGCTTATGATAACAACGAGAGCGAATACAAACAGATTTTTTAATCTTCTAAACATAAGTGCCCCTCTTTATAATTAAGAAATTTTCGCTCAAATTTAGTCAAACCGTTTGCCGTTGACGAATAGAATTTTATTATCAACGCGATTTCGAAGCAATATTTATGTCATAAAATGTTTTTTTTTGGCATAAGATGCATTATAATATTATAATCTAATATGAAATATTTTTCAAAACGCTAATTTTATGACGGGGAATTATAGTAAATGAATATCGCAATTGTAGATGATCTTAAGTCCGACTCCGACCTGCTTAAGAGCATACTCCTGAGTTACGCCTATGAGAACTCACTGGATCTTTCTATTGAAACATTCTTGGGAGGAGAAGAATTCCTATCCGAATACGAAAGTTATAATTATACATTAATCTTTATGGATATTTTTATGAATGGCATCACCGGGATCGAAACTGCCAAAAAAATCCGCGAGACAGATACGGACACCGCGATCGTTTTTTTGACAAGCAGCTGTGAATTTATGCCTGACGCATTTAGTATCCATGCCTATGATTACATTCCAAAACCTGCTGAAACAAGCAGACTCTACAAAGTCATGGATGACTTCTTAAAGAAAAAGACAATGGCTGTCGATGCCCCCTACCTTTTCTTTACATATGAAAAAGATAACGTATCAGTACCCTACTCTGATATTGCGCTTATCAGGTCTATCGGCCACTACATGGAAATAGTACTTAAGAACCAGAGAACCTATAAAGTCAGAATGACTTTTGCGAGCATTTCGGACATCTTATCAGAAGATATAAGATTTCTTCCTGTAATGAGAGGCATCCTGGTAAATATGGACTATATCACATCCGTAAAAAACGGAAGCTGCTTTATTGCAGGTGATATACAGACTCCCATCACACTCAAGAAAGAAAAACAGCTTGAGCAGATATGGAAGAATTATATCTTTAATAAAATTAGGAATGAAAGTGAAGTTATCTGATGAACACCTTTAATTTTTTTAATATGTTTTTTTCCAATCTTATTCTTATCCCGACAGCGATCATGTGCTATCTGCCGTTTAAGAATCACCTGAAGTATCGTTTCAATCCGCTTCTTCTATGTGTATCGGGGATTATCATTCTATTGTCCGCAGTATCATCGGTAATGACGCTCGCTTTAGATATAGACGGATCATTCTCTTTTCTTATATTGGTCATCATAATGTATTTTATCTTTAGCAAAACTCTCCTTGCAGACTTTTCCAAATCTCTTGCAATCTACCTTTGGATGTGTGCACTTATGTCAATTATGCTCAACGGAGTCTACGGATATGATGCCATTGTAAATCCATCATCAAACTCAGGAGCATATAATGTTGAAAGTACATTTATTCGTCTGACACTCAGCTTTTTTATAACCGCCGTCTTCTGGTCTCCACTCTACGACCACGGCAGCAATCTAGTTGATATGCTGACGATTCCCAAAATCTGGATCATCACGATGCCTGTATCCGTCATATTTATAGCAATGAACATGCTTATTATGCCGACCAAGTACAGTTCATTATATGTAGATGATATATTTGCAACATTCTGGGGACTTCTTATAGGTATGTTCTTTCTCATCATTATCCTCACCGTCATCTTCTATAACATAGTATTTGAGATATTAAATGCGGTTAAATATGAAGAGAAGTATCATATTCTTCAAATGAAAGAAGCTCAGTACTTAAGCCAGCAGAACTATATAGAAACAACAGCCAGGGTAAGACATGATTTCAAGCATACAATATGCCTTCTTGATTCACTCGCAAACAGCGGTGACATCAAATCCATCAGGGATTACCTCAGCAATTACATAAGCAATATGCCCGAAAACGAGATCAGATTTTACTGCAAGAACAATTCGCTCAATGCGCTCTTAAATCACTACATGAGACAGTGCAAGACCGAAAAGATTCAATTTAACTGCAAGGTTTCAATTCCGGATAAAGATATCTCGATATCTACCATCGACCTTTGCAATATAATAGGTAATCTTCTGGAAAATGCAGTTCTCGCATGCAGGGAGCTTTCGGAAGAAGAAAGAAAAATAGACATAAAGATCCTTGAAAGAAATATGAGTAACCTTTATATAGTTGCAACAAACAGTTTTAACGGATTTGTAAAGCAAAAAAATAACACCTATATCACTACCAGACGTTCAGGTAGTGGTATAGGGTTAAAATCAATCACATCCGCAGCGGAGACCTATGGCGGTTCTGCTGAATTCAGGAACAGCGATAACGAATTTTACTCAAATATCACCATTCCTTTTAATGTAAGTACACCAATCGCAAAATAGATTTATTAAATACTAAGATCAGTTCTTAAAGCTGTGTACGGGGGCGGGAATTCTTCCGCCTCTGTTTACAAAGGCATCACATGAGAAATTATTTACAGGCATTATCGGAGCATATCCGAGAAGTCCGCCGAATTCTACAGTCTCTCCTACTCCCTTTCCGATAACAGGAATAAGTCTTACGGCAGTAGTTTTCTGATTTATCATTCCGATTGCCATTTCATCCGCAATAACACCGGCAATAGTTGTATCCTTTGTATCTCCGGGAATAGCGATCATATCAAGTCCGACAGAGCAAACGCAAGTCATCGCTTCAAGCTTTTCAAGAGTAAGTGCTCCCGCTTCTACGGCATTGATCATACCCTGATCTTCACTTACAGGGATGAATGCGCCGGAAAGTCCTCCGACATATGAAGAAGCCATAACGCCGCCCTTCTTAACCTGATCGTTGAGAAGTGCAAGTGCTGCAGTAGTTCCGGGAGCGCCTGCATGCTCAACACCTATCTCATGAAGAATATCGGCAACACTGTCTCCGATAGCAGGTGTAGGAGCAAGTGAAAGATCTATTATTCCAAAAGGAACTCTAAGTCTCTTTGATGCTTCTTTTGCAACAAGCTGTCCGACTCTTGTAACCTTAAATGCAGTCTTCTTGATAGTCTCGCAAAGAATTTCAAAGTTCTCTCCTCTTACCTTCTCAAGAGCTGTCTTTACAACACCGGGACCGCTTACGCCGACATTGATGATTCTGTCTGCCTCGGTAACACCGTGGAATGCTCCTGCCATGAACGGATTGTCATCGGGAGCGTTACAGAATACAACGAGCTTAGCACATCCCAAAGAATCATTCTCCTTGGTTGCTTCTGCAGTATCTTTTATAATAGTTCCCATAAGACGAACAGCATCCATATTGATACCTGTCTTTGTAGAACCAACATTTATTGATGAACATACAAGATCTGTCTGTGAAAGAGCAAGGGGAATTGACTCAATAAGAAGCCTGTCTGCCTGTGTCATTCCCTTACTTACAAGTGCAGAATATCCACCGATAAAGTTAACGCCAATCTTCTTTGCAACTTCATCCAGTGTCTTTGCAATCTCAGCAAAATCTTCTTTTGTCTTACAAGCCGCGCCGCCGACAAGTGCGATAGGTGTAACCGAAACTCTTTTGTTTACGATAGGAATACCAAACTCTCTTGAGATCTGATCACCTGTCTTAACAAGGTCTTTTGCCGACTCGTAAATCTTGTTATATATCTTTTTCTTGAGAGCATCGAGATCTGAATCGATACAATCAAGAAGACTGATACCCATAGTAATTGTTCTGACATCGAGATTTTCCTTCTCGATCATTTCATTGGTCTCGATGACTTCTTTAGTGTTTATCATTAGGTTGTCTCCTTAAATTCTGTGCATGGAATCAAATATTTCTTCTCTCTGGCATTTAATAACTACGCCAATATCCTTGCCAAGCTTCTCAAGGTCATCGGCGACATTATTGAAATCCTTTGCTATCCCTTCCATAGAAGCTATCATCATCATGTTGAAATATCCGCTTACTATTGTCTGGGAAATATCGAGGATATTGATCCCTGAATCTGCAAGATAAGTACATACCTTAGCAATGATTCCTACTGTGTCCTTACCAACAACTGTAATAATAATCTTGTTCATAGTTCCTCCACTTATTTAAAATTCGATAACAGGCGAAAGCTCTGCTCTGTTTGCAACCATTATAGGGAAATCGCCGCTCGAATACGGATTGTCTCCCATATCTACAGCAACGCGAACTGTTTCATATGCAAGCTCCGGGAAATTGTTATCCTTGGACAAATGCCCGAGAAAAACGCCCTTCATTTTATCATTCAAGATCTTGCAAAGAAGTTCGCCGCTCTTTTCATTGGAAAGATGTCCCTTGTCACTCAAAATCCTGTTTTTGAGCATATAGGGATAAGGCCCCGCCTGAAGCATCTTCACATCGTGATTAGCTTCTATAAGGAGCGCATCACACCCTGAAAGACATTCTACGGTATAATCCGTATAACATCCAAGGTCGGTCGCAACTCCTATCTTCTTGTCCCCGCAATAAATCCTGTATCCGCAGGGTTCAAGAGCATCATGTGAAATTGTCATGGGATTTACTATCATATCTCCGACACACAGACTCTTATCCGCTTGAACCGGACAGAATACGGAACCTGTCATCTCATTCTTTTTATCACTTTTTCTAATGCCCTGTATAGTGCCATCCGTGGCATAAACAGGTATATTGTGTTTCTTAAGTATTGTATGAAGTGCCCCTATATGGTCCACATGTTCATGTGTCACAAATATGGCATCAAGGTCATCAAAATCAAGCTCAAGCTTATTAAGCCCTTCTTGTATCCTTTTTTTGCTCGTTCCTGCATCTATCAAAATGTGAGTGTTGTCAGATCCGACATAGGTACAGTTACCACTGCTTCCACTGGCAATACTGGTAAAACGCATCAGTTAATCCCCTTACTTCCAATATACTTCTATCTTGTCACCTTCATGGATAGACTGTAAGTAATCGGGAGTCTTTCCGTTTAAGGTCGTAACGATTGCCCTGCCGTTAGGCCTGGTCAGATCGAAATCAATCGAGTCAAAGATATCTACAAAAACATATTCCGGCTTGCCGTGAAGCGTGATCGCATCATTATTAACCATGATATGAAGATCCCTTGCAAGTACATTCTTGACGGAATTCTCGCTTCTCTGATATTCGCCGTCATCATCGGGAAGATCTTCAAAGCCAAGCTCGTCACTTCTGCCTTCAAATTTCTTCACATCATTGTCATCGCTTTCGTAAGCCTCTTCATTTTCCTGACTTACAGCAACTTCATCCGCATCGGGGAAGTCTCTGTAATATTCCATGATTGCTTCTTCTCTGTCCTTGAATTCAACTTTGAAATTCTCATAAACAGGCGTTGAAGAATCACCACGCTCATTATTAACGATTATATACGTATCCTCAGTAATTTCAATATCCATTAGTGCAGCAACCTGTGCAACGGTATTATACTCAAGGATTTCTATGTCATCACCGTTCTGTATATTGTAAAGGGCAGTCTGGGGCTCTCCGTTTACGGTTGCAAATTTCGATGCCTCAACATTTACTCCGTTTACATTTATAATAAACTTGGTCTTAAACTCAGGAATATTCTCAATAATCGCATGTCCCGGCTCACCGGCTGTTGAAGGTTTAACTTCAATGATATCATTCGCATGAATCTTGGAATGAATGTCCGCACTCTTACCGTTAAGCGTAATAACTGCTGCCTCACCGGGCTCACCTCTTGCAACTCTCTCTTTTCCGTTGACAAGATATCTAAGTTCCTGTCCTCTCTTAGGGAAAAGATCTTCATTCTGAAATGCAGCCTGCATAGCCGCATCAATTATCTGAAGCTTGCCATTGTCGTATATTCTGGTCTGCTCTCCATTGAATGAAACAAAGATAATATTGTTTGCTTCTTCATAAAAGCTGATACAGATACCAAGCGGAGTGACAAGAAGAGAATCTCTTTCGATTCCGTCATTATTAAGGAAAGTAATATTCTTCATTACTTCCTCACCTCTAAGAGCAACACGCTCTTCAGGAATATCCATTTCTCTTGCTATAGCTCTTGTATATCCTGGCACGCAGCCGCCACCGCCTACAACAAACACAGCGCTGACAGGCTTATCGCCATTTAATCTCTTTATCTCTTCTGCTGCCTTTTTCGCCATCATATCGACCTGAGGTCTGATAATCTTGGCAATTTCCTTTGATGTTATGGTCTTGCGAAGATCCATAATATCAATGAAGTCAACTCTTTCATTGTGACTTGCCGCAATCTTGATCTCATCAGCCTGATTGAAGTCAACAAGGCAGTGCTGAGCAATAATCTCGGTAATATCGTCACCTGCTATAGGAAGCATTCCGTATGCAGTGATCGAGCCGTCGTTCGTAACACAAATATCGGATGTACCCGCTCCAACGTCTACAAGTGCAAGATTGAGCATTCTGAATCTGTCCGGAATCGCAACCATCATAGCCGCAATAGGCTCCAAAGTTAAATTGGCAACATTCAGATCTGCTCTTTCACACGCCTTGTAAAGTCCGTCTACACAATCATCCGGAAGGAATGTAGCGATAAGCTCAACGCTTACCTTACCCGCATTATGTCCCTCAAGATTTGCAATCTGATAACCGTCGAGGTAATAATGCATTACAGAATATCCTACAAGATAAAACTTAAGGTCCGAAGTATTTTTCTGAAGGAACTCCGAATAAGCCTGCTGAACCGCAGCAGAATCAAGGTTATATATATCTTCATCCGTAATGTCATGTGATTCCGGATACTCATACTCATATGTAGTTCTGACGGTTCTGAGAACACGTCCGGCAGCTGCAATACAGACATCTGTAAGATGTATATCTGTCTGCTGTTCCAGTTTTTCTTTGACAATTCTGATCGTAGCGCCGACTTTTCCGATATCATGTATCTGTCCGTCAAGCATTGCTCTTGTCTGATGTTTTTCAACCGTCTGCGCAATAACATTAAACTGTCCGTTATTCATGTATCCGACAGTTCCAACCACGCTTCTTGTTCCGATATCAAGACCAAATACTACTTTCTGATCTGCCTGTTCCAAACTTGTATTCATACTCTCCACTCTCCAAGTTTTTTATTGATCTGTTCACCTGCCGAATCTAAATCCTTGCTGTTATCTATTACAAAATCCGAGTTAAGTCTATATGTCTCATCATTAAGCTGCTGTCCAAGTATTCCGTCAATCTTCTCGTCCGAATAGCCTCTGCTGTCTTTGAGCCTCTTTCTTCTGGTAGCCTCATCGGCATAGACATACCAAAGCTCATCTACAATATCTTTATAACCGTTCTCGATCAAAAGAGCCGCTTCTACAAAAACAAAATCCAATCTGTTTTTGAGCTTCTCTTCGTCTATAATATTAATAATAAATGTATTTACTGCAGGATGCAAAATTTTATTCACTTTCTCAAGTTTTTTTGCATCATTAAATATAGCCGCAGCCATTTTTCCTCTGTCAATCTCACCGTCATCTCCAAGAATAGCTTTTCCAAGAATCCTGACAAGCTCATCATATGCAGGATATCCCTTCATCTTGATCTCATTGGCGACATCATCAGAAAAAACAACCTTACAGTTATAGTTGTCTCCTATGTATTTAAGCACAGTGCTCTTGCCTGCCCCCACACCGCCTGTGACTCCTATAATATTTGTTTTTCCCTTTTGTATCTTACTTTGCTTCATACCAGTCATTCCCGATGTGACAGTCAACTTCCATTGGAACCGAAAGCTCTGCCGCACTCTCCATCTCTTTTGTAAGTATTAAAGTCACTGTATCTTTCTCATCAGGTGCCGTCTCAATGACAAGTTCATCGTGAATCTGAAGGATGAGCCTTGACTTAAGATTCTCTCTCTTTATCCTGAAAAAGACATTGATCATGGCAATCTTCATGATATCCGCAGCCGTTCCCTGAATCGGCGCATTCATCGCAACTCGCTCTCCAAACTGCCTGAGATTAAAGTTTGATGCCTTAAGCTCCGGAATAGGTCTCTTTCTGCCAAAGAGCGTAACGCTCACTCCGTCTTCTTTTGCATCTGCGATCACTTTATCCTGATATGCTTTAACTCCGGGATAAGTCTCGAAGTATTTATCCATATATTCTTTTGCTTCGCTTCTAGATATCGATAAATCCTGGGATAGGCCAAAAGAGCTGATACCGTATACAATTCCGAAATTAACTGCCTTGGCATTTCTTCTCTGAAGCGGTGTTACATCTTCAAAAGGAACATGGAACACCTTGGATGCTGTGATCCTGTGAATATCCTCGCCCTCGTGGTATGCCTCGATAAGTCCCTTATCCTCCGACATATGAGCAAGTATCCTAAGCTCAATCTGGGAATAATCCGCATCGGCAAAGACATATCCTTCTTTCGGAACAAAAACCTTACGAATAAGCCTTCCCTCTTCGGTTCTCATCGGAATGTTCTGAAGATTGGGCTCCGTTGAACTGATTCTTCCTGTAGCCGTGATCGTCTGATTAAAGCTTGTATGGATTCTCTCATCGCTGTCGATATAAGCCGTAAGTCCGTCAGCATATGTTGACTTTAATTTAGCAAGACCTCTGTATTCCAGAATATCCGCAACAATCTTATTATCAGGAGCAAGCTTTTCAAGAACATCAGCCGCAGTCGAGTATCCCGACTTTGTCTTCTTCTCCGCGGGAAGTCCCAGCTTTTCAAAAAGAACTTCTCCAAGCTGCTTCGGACTGTTTATATTAAACTCACATCCCGCAGCCTCATATATAGCTTTCTCAAGCTCCGAGATCCTGACCGCAAGCTTATCGGAATAAGCTTTCAGCTCATCTCTTTTCGCTATTATTCCCTCTTTTTCCATTGCAAAGAGAATGTATGAAAGAGGCATCTCGATATTGTAAAAGAGATTTTCCATGCCTGATTTTATAAGTTTCTCTCTAATAAGCGGGCTTGCAGCCTTGCAGATATAAGCTGCCTTACATGCGTAGTCCGTTATCTTGGCAGGTTCTGCTTCTTTTATGCTGCTCTTTCCGAACACATCACTTCTTTTATCAAAAGGAATCTTAAGATATTCCTTGGAAATATCTTCGATACTGTAATCGTTCTTGATAGGATTATACAAATAGGCTCCTATCAGCGTATCAAAGCACCTTGGCTCAACCTGATATACCGTATCTTCTTCGCTGTAACCGGAAGTTCTTCTGCTTATCTCGTCCGGCTCAAAAATATCATATCCGTCCTTAATATCAAAAGTAACAAGTGAGCAGTCCTTACTCAGCTCAGCGAGCTTATTTCCTATATATGATTCCGTGATGAAATTCTCGACAGGAATGTATACAGCGCTCTTTTCGTCAAAGCAAAGCGCGATACCTGCAGTTTCTTTTTTCTTGGAAGCAGAATCCTTGGTCCCCTCTCGCATGAGGAAATATCCGATATAGTTATCTTTACTCTTAGCGCCGTATTCATGCGCTTTCTTAAAGATTTCTTCAACCTCATTAAGATCTGAAGTTGATGAAGTATTAAGTTCAAACTGTGGAGTCTTGGCAACTTTGCCGGTCGGTGAAAATTTTTCCAGTTCACTTTCAATATAAGATATCAGTTCAGATGAAGCCTTCGCGCCCTTTGCGGCATCCAAAATGCCGTCTGCGCCTGAAGAAGCCAGAATTTCCTTGAATCTGTGAGCCTGATAAATGACCGCAGGCGTACATTCAGCTTCAATATTCTCTTCAAAAGAAAAAGCAAAAAGAGCTTCTTCACTTCCCGAAAGCATGCTCTTTAACTTATATAATGCACCATAAATGCCACTTACCCGGTTTCCGTCCTCGTCGACAAAATCGGGCATAGCATAGAATGCGTCCTTTATTAAATTTGTTCCGTCAATAACATGAATACTCAATGACTTTTTTCCCCAACAGAGTAAATATTTTTTATCTTAAAAACAGTGCGAGAAAAAGTGCTGTTCCTCCAAGAACCAGAACCACAGCCTGCAAAAGATAGCTTGAAATGACCAGATATTTTCTGGCAGTAAGTCTCTTGTTTGCATCAACTAATAGAGCATCAAGTTCATTTCGAAGATTGAAGGTATTACCGTCTTCAAGCCTCTTCATACCGACCCGAACCAAAAATTGAATGGTCAGTTCTTCCTTACAATCAGCGCAAGATTCAACATGACTAAGAAATTCGGATAGTTCACGGTTATCGAGATCATCCTCTAGAAATAATGGAATTAATTTATCCGCTTCTTTACAATTCATGTCCGGCTCCGCATAACAATATAAAAAATCTCAATATGTTGTACTATAAAGTGTTCTTAACAGCCATTTCTACAACATACAGAATACTACAAACATAATTCATTTACAATTATCTATTTGGCTCAGAAAACGCTAAATGAAGCTTTTTCTCAGATTACAGCAACAATTGAAAGGTTCTTGTCGGATGACAGATCGACATAATTCTCTCCGCATCTTACAACAGGGCGTGAAAGATGATCTGCATTTACAAATATAATCTCTCCCGTCTGGCCTGTATTAAGCATAACTCTGTTAGCAATAAATGTATTGGCGATATTGCCCAGGAATGTCATTATTACATTCGGTTCAAACTTGTTAATTCCTTCTTCCTCAAACTGCGCTATCACAGAAAAAGGGCAGATGGGAGCTCTGTAGGTTCTTCTCGATGTCATCTCATCATATATATTTGAAACCGTCACGATTGAAACCACTGTGTCAATCTTATCTCCCTTGAGGTGGAGCGGATATCCCGAGCCGTCTCTAAACTCGTGGTGCATAAGGACACAATTTTTTATCCTCTGATCTATATCCTCATCCTTAATAAGCTCGTACCCCTTGGTAACATGCTCTCTCATCGCTCTCTCTTCATATTCGGTGAGAGCTGCCTTCTTGTTCAGAAGTTCCGGAGGCATAAGCATCTTGCCTATATCATGGAGAAGTCCGCCTGCAGTCACAATCTGAATCACATCTTCGGGAAGTCTCATCCATGTTGCAAGGGTATTGGCTATAAGAGAAACGTTCAAGCTGTGCATAAAGACCGCATCGCTGTTATCTCTAAGGTTATGGAGCATATCGAACACTCCGGCAGTACCTCCCGCCTCAACAAAAAGGTGGTATACAGGTTCTGTAAGTTTATCTATTTCAAGAGGCGCTCCGTCATTGGCTATCATCTTAAATGATTCTTCAAGCTTCTGCGCCTTCTCCTCAATATCATGTTTAAATCTGATAAAACTCTCTGAATTCTTGAGTTTCTCCGCATAAGACATAAAGTCTTCGGGCGATTTCTCAGGTTTTGCTTCAAGCACAACCGGCTTGTCATCTTCAACAAAAATATTATACAAGGAATGTGACTTGATCCTGAGTATATCTTTCTCATCAAGAACTGTCCCTTTTGCAAGGACAAGCCTGTCATCAATCGTATATATATTCTCCGAAACTATAAGTCCGGGCACAAGTTTGTCTACTGCCATTAATTTCATAAATTACACCGCCTCAATCAAGATTGCCTGAAATTCTCAAATATATACCAAATTATGTTTAAGATTATACATCAAAGAACACGTTCCTACGAAATATTATATCAGCAAATACCATATTTGTGATAAAATACATTGCGTAAAAAAAGGAAAAAAAGAGGTAATTTATGACCAATTTTGGGAAAAAACTCAACTGGGAGCTCTTAAACGAAGAACATGTCGTCCAAGATCAGTGGATCGACTTCAGAAGAAATACGTATAAACTTCCCGACGGGCAGACAATCTCGCCTGTATATAACTATTCAAAACACAGCTTTTCTCTTGTTGTCGCAACCGACACAGACGGAAACTTCATCTGCGTCCGCCAGTACAGACACGGCATAAATGATATTGCAACAGAATTCCCCGCAGGAGGAATTGAATATGATAAAAAAGAGGAATCCAATCTTTCATCTGATTGTACAGAACAAGAATCAGATAATTCCTGCAAAACTTGCATTACCAAAGACAACATCATTGCATCCGAAGATGAAGCCTTTGAAGCCGCTAAACGTGAGCTTCGCGAAGAAACAGGCTATACTTCCGACAACTGGACTCATCTTCTCACAATTCCTGCAAATGCAACAATCTCAAACAGCAACGTACATATCTACTGCGCCACAGATTGCGTGAAAACCGCAACTCAGGAGCTTGACGCAACAGAATTCCTGAACGTCGTGAAACTTAGTGAAACGGAGCTATTATCTTCAATCTTCGGAGGCGACTTCAAACAAGCGCTGCACGTGCTCGCGTATTACTTATTCAAGGACAAATGTAAGAAATAAATCGTACCGAGCGTTACGACATTTAATAACACTGAAGTAAATAACAATTTAGGCAAGTAATAAAGTCAACTTATTTGATGACAATAGCACCGGCTTTAAAAACTGATCAGAAACTGATTCATATGATTTTTGCGTAAAATTCTGATCGTAGAGTGAAATTTTGATTTGCGCCGCCTGCATGCACTTCCGCACTTGCAGGTGGTATGCACGGATTCTGTACGGTGTAAATTTCATTCTCTGCACCGTACACCCTGACTGCATAGATTCTGTACGGTGTAAATTTCACTCTCTGCACCGTATACCTTGACTGCATAGATTCTATACGGTGTGAATTCCATTCTCTGCACCGTACACCTTGACTGCATAGATTCTGTACGGTGTAAATTTCACTCTCTGCACCGTACACCCTGACTGCATAGATTCTGTACGGTGTAAATTTCATTCTCTGCACCGTATACCTTGACTGCATAGATTCTGTACGGTGTAAATTTCACTCTCTGCACCGTACACCCTGACTGCATAGATTCTGTACGGTATAAAATTTATTTTTTGCACCGCACGCTTTGTCCTCGCAGGCTCTGTGCGGTGCACATAAAAATCAATCCAGCCTCATATCAAACGCTTTTTTTGATGTTCCGTTAAATCCCTTATTCTCATAAAACCGGTGTGCCTCCGTACGAGACGTTCCGCTTTGCAATATTGCCTTGTAGCAATGATGTTCCTTAGCAAATGCAATAGCCATATCTATTACTTTGGAAGCCAATCCGCGATTTCTATATTCTTTATCCGTGACCACATTCTCAATAAAACATATCCCTCTGCTGCCACGAGTCAGATTAGGTATGTAAACAGCATAGCAAGTTGATACAACTTTGCCATCATCAATTGCGCCAAAGTATTGAATGTTGGAATTATCTTCTATTTCATCCCAACCCTTTTTGCTCTGTTCAAAAGAACACTGATCATCATTCTCATCAAGCTGACGATATAATTCAAGCAATGACGACAGATCTGAAACGGTTAGCTTTCTAAATTCCATAACACTTATATCCTTTCATTGCACAATATTTGTCACAATTACATTATCTCTCAAAAAAATATATTATTACATCTATTCCAATATCTAAGTTCGGATTACCTTGAAGCCCCTTATACGATAAGTCTCCAAAATCAAATATCTTTACAACTTCTCCATCAGCGTTGTAAAGATAAATAGTATATCTTGTTCCTGATGTCGAATAATATGACTTATAAAAAGGGCGTTCCTGCTCATCATAATAAACTGTCCCAGAAGAATTATATGTTCCATATTCTTTAGAATCAGCGCTATACTCGACTTTCACTATTTTGTTAT
>JAEEGK010001415.1_pt1 | contig 60209 bp, 56 predicted proteins | sample 8958771 | NCBI WGS metagenome assembly JAEEGK01 (sample SAMN16246547, study PRJNA631951) | gut metagenome | biome: gut microbiome; feature: rumen; material: SC-attached | host: Bos | place: Iran: Karaj | collected 2018-10 | reverse complement strand
TACCGCCACTGATTGGTCCTACAGTGTATGCGAGAACCATAATAGACATACCGAATGCTGCTGCAATAGCTACTACTGCGCCAGCAGTTCCAGCTTGTCCTGCGAATGTGAGTCCCATAGCTGTTCCACAACCGATTAATACTAGAATGGCTGTTGCTAGGAATTCAGAAAAAAACTTTTTAACCATATTTTACCCTCCATGGTTTAATGTAATTACATACCTGTATTATACAATAATTTTAATTTATGAAAAGTTTATGAGTAAAATAAGCTTATAAAAGTTATTTAATTGTTAGAATGTTGTGAATTATTGTAAAGACAATTGAATAATGTGATAATAAACCATAATTATTTTAAGGAGATATTATGGAAAAGAAACTTAATATATTTTGTATAGCTACTGCACTTTGTTCATTCATTGTTGCGTTTGTCGCATTAGTATTATCAATTATTTCATTCTCATATAGAGATGATAAACAATATGTTTTATACCTTGGAACTAATGATAAAGATACTAATCAAATGGTATTTGAATCAAAAGATGCTTGTAAGAATAAACTAAAAGAAATTCTTGTTGAAGATTTTGGTGGATACACTATTAGTGAGGCAGAAGGTGGATGGAAAGATGGTGAAACATTCTATCAAGAATATACACTAATTATCTATTTAAGTGATACAGATATTGATGCCGTACATAAATTATGCGATAAACTTGTTGTAGTGTTTAGACAAAGTTCTGTTTTAATAGAAACAAATAAAACGAAAACAGAATTCTATTCAGGTAAATAAAAAAAGAAGGAGTAAGACGAACTTACTCCTTTTTATTTACTTATTAAGCTTTGTTTACAGAACCAAACATTTGCATTTTGATTCTAACGATTTCTTTAATTCCTTCTACACCTGGAGCTAAGAGTTTTCTAGGATCAAATCCTTTGCCTTCTCTATCTTTTCCAGCTTCGATATATTTTCTAATAGCTTCTTGGAAGTATAATTGGCATTCAGTATTTACGTTAATCTTACAAACACCTAAAGAAATAGCTTTCTTGATTTGGTCTTCTGGAATACCAGTTCCGCCGTGAAGAACAAGTGGCATATCACCAACTCTTTCTTTAATCTTCTTTAAAGCGTCGAAATCAAGACCTTGCCAGTTAGCTGGATATTTACCATGGATATTTCCAATACCAGCAGCGAGCATATCGATTCCTGTTTCTTTTAATGTGAAGCATTCTTCTGGATCAGCAACTTCGCCTCTTCCGATAACTCCGTCTTCTTCACCGCCGATTGTACCAACTTCAGCTTCAACTGTAGCACCTAAGAAGTGAGCTTTAGCTACGATATCTCTTGTCTTAGCTAAGTTTTCTTCTAGTGGATAATGTGAACCATCAAACATAACAGAAGTGAAACCAGCACGTAAAGCTTGTTGTGCACCTTCATATGTTCCATGATCTAAGTGAAGAGCTACTGGAACAGTGATTCCCATATCTTCAACCATAGCTTTAACCATTTGTGTAACTGTATTGAAACCAGTCATATACTTTTTAGCACCTTCAGATACACCGAGCATTACAGGGCTATGTAATTCTTCTGCAACTTCAAGAATAGCTTTAGTCCATTCTAAGTTGTTGATGTTGAATGCACCTACAGCATAATGTCCTTCCATTGCTTTAATCATCATTTCTTTTGCATTAACTAGTGGCATATTTAATTAATCTCCTTTAAACTTTTATATATTATATATAACCTTTATTATTATACTATATTTTTAATGGTAATTAAAATCATATGGTAATCATAAAACTATAAAAATAATATTATTAATTATTTATAATTAAAAATATTCCTTTTATGATATAGTATTAAAAGTGATTATAATTAGGTAGGATTATTCTATGACCGCGGAAATTATTATTCAAATTATATTATTTGGTATAGCTCTTGCGATGGATGCTTTCGCAGTATCTGTTACTGATGGTTTAGTTTATAGCGATATAAACAAAAAGAAATCAGTATTTATCGCATCACTATTTGGCCTATTCCAAGCTGTTATGCCTCTATCAAGTTTCTTGTTAATTGAATTAATTACTAAACTTGTAGGAGAATCTGGCGGAGAAAAGACTGGAAATATCTTATCTATCGTAATTACTTGGGTATCATTTGGCCTATTACTCTTTATTGGTATAAAGATGCTAATAGAAGGTATTAAAGATACTAAATGTACTGAGGAAAAAGAACCAAAGAAATTTTCATATAAAGAAGTATTTATTATGGCTATTGCGACATCAATAGATGCGATGGCCGTAGGCGTAAGTCTTCATGGTGGAATTTCTACTATGTCTACTATTTGGCTTCATATCGTAATCATTATGGTTATTACATTTATCTTCTGTATTATTGGTTTATGTCTTGGTAAAGTAATATACAAATTATTTAAGGGTAAATATGAGATTACCGTAATAATAGGTGGATGCATTTTAATACTTTTAGGTATTTGGGTATTGTTATCTCATTATTTAGGTATTTAATTAATTAAAAAGTGTTAAAATATTGATAATAAAATATTTTAAGGAGCTTACATAAATGAAATATTGTACTAAGTGTGGAAAAGAATTAGTAGATGAAGCAGTAGTATGTACTGGTTGTGGATGCCCAGTAGGTCAAGCACCTAAAGCATCAGCATCTAATTCAAATAAACAAACAATGAGAGAAGCAGCAAGAATTATTATGATTGTTTTCACAGTTTTTACTGGTTTTGCAATCATTCCTCTATGCTGGATGATTCCTATGACAGTTTATTTAAACAATAGAGTTAAAAATAACGAAGAAATATCTCTCGCATATAAAATCTGTTGTTTATTATTCTGTGGAACAGTTCCTGGAATTCTCTTATTACTTGAAGATATTTAGAATAATTAAAATAACTCTTATGGCTAGCCCCATAAGAGTTATTTTTTTATTTGATTATATATTGATTCATTTTTGATGATTTAACTATTTCACCATTATTTTTATAAATAATGCATTCTAAATCATCATGACTATTCACAAATTCAATTGCCTTCACTGAACTCATCATAAATAAACTAGTAGAATAGATATCTCCAATCATCGGGTCTTTAAGAATAATAGAAATAGATCTTATATCAGTTACTGCGCTTTCTTTAGTGTTTATATCAAGTATATGTGAATAGATTCTATTACTATAAGTAAAGTACCTTTGATAATCACCTGATGTAACTATTGAATAACCTGGCTTTAAATTAATAATAGAATAAACGTTCTTTTTATCGCTTGGATTAATTAATCCTACATAATAACCATTATCTTTTCTTTTTGGGTTACCATAATTTGTGTAAATATTTGATTGACCCATATCGATAATGTATTTAAGGTTTAGAGATTCATAATAATCAATTAGTATTTTAGAAACATATCCTTTTACTATTCCACCTAAATCTATACTCATATTGTCAGTAAGTGTGATAGTTTCATTAGATTCATCAATAACAATTTTTGATGTATCTTTTTCAACTATTAAAGAAGAAGCATCTGGAAGAGAAGTGTTTTTTTCATTGTTTGTTTCATCAGCTTCATTATAGGATTCAAAGTAAGGATGCCATAAATCACTTACACTACCGATTAAAATATTAAAGTATTCTGAAACCCCATAATTTTTAATCGAGTCTTTGAGTAATTCAATTAATCTTTTATCAACTTTAACATTTGTTTTATTTTTGTTTAGTGAATATATTCCTTTAAGATTATTAGTTTCTTCTTCATACCTATTTGTGATAATATGATAATCTCTTAAGATTTCGTTTGTTTTATTGAATGTTTCTTTTTGATCTACATTTGAATAGATAGTAATTCTAATCATAGTATCAAAATAAGTGTAATCACGAACTTGTGCTTTACTTGCTTTACATGATGATAGAAGCAGAAGCCCCATAAAAAGAATAAGTGTATTTAATAATTTTCTCATAAATACACCTTCTCTATAATCTCGCCTCTAATAAGATAGTTAAGTCCTAGTGGAGCTAATTCTTCTAAGAAGTGAGAGTAATCTTCTGACTTAAAAGTAATAGTATATGAAACTGTATCATGGAATTCTTTTGATACTTTAATGGCTTTTAATATCTTTTTATCTATAAATGAAATATACTTATAATCAAAAACAATTTCAAAGGTAATAACATTAGCTTCTTGAGTAAGTTGTGAATTTTTAATGCATTCAACAATACTCTCTGTATAAGCTCTAATTAAGCCTCCAGCACCTAGTTTTATTCCGCCAAAATATCTAATAGTAACCGCAAGAACGTTGTTTAAATCGTTCTTTTTTAATACCTCAAGAGTAGGTACTCCTGCGGTTCCTTTAGGCTCACCATTATCGGTCGAATGCATAATATCCCCTAAAACGTATGCATAAACGATATGAGTAGAATCATAAAACTCTTTATTTAGATCTTTTAAAATATCTTTCACCTCATCCACACTTTCAATATGATAAAGAATCGATTTAAAAGTCGATTTTTCAATTGTTATCTCAGATTCAGTGGTTTCTTTAATAGACTTTGACATGACTAAATTATATCATAATTTAAATGATAAATATGTGTTATTGTTGAAAAAAATGCTTAATATCTATATAATTTAGATATTAAGGGTGATTATTATGAAGAAGATTTTTATTGCAGTATTATTATGTTTATTATCATTAACTCTTATATCTTGTGATAAGAAAACTGAGGCTACAAAAACTAGCCCTGTTTCTAGTACGACTACAACAAAGTCAAATCAAACTACTAAACCTACCACAACATTAACTAATGATGAACTTACAGATTATTACTATAAAGAAATGATAAAGACGGCTAAATCTAATAAATCTAGAGTTGCTTATTATACATTTAGTTTAAAAGGTTCAACAACTAAAGCCACTATTGGTATTGATTTAACTGAAGACAAAGCCGGAAAACTATTATTTAATTTTAAATTAGATAAAGGAACTGGTCTTAATCCTGATATTTCTGTAATATTAAGTCTTAAAGATTTAGAAAATTCAGAAACAGAAGATTTCTTATTTGTTAGCGTATCTAAAGATGTGCTTGCTGCAAGAAAGATTGAAAAAGAAGCATTAGATAAAGATGAATATTTAGCTTCAGAAGATTATAAAGAACTTAAAGATATTAAATATGCAGTAAATATGACTAGTCTTTTAAACTTCAAACTTACTGATTATATTGATATTGATCTTGGAGGTATATCTTCATTCTTATCTACTACAATTCGTGGACTATTAGCTACTATTTTATTAAGTTCAAATAGAACTGTAGGTGCCGCAACTACTAATCTAATTAGAACATTAACTTTAATTGGATTAATGGATTCTGATGGAAAGATTAATGTTGATAGAACTGCTGATGTTGTAAAAACTATCATTTATACAATAAAGAAAAAAGAATACGAAGGTCAAACTAAGAAATTATTATCTTTAAACGCTGAAATTAATTCTATGGTTGATCCAGTTGTTAAGGATTTAAAAGAAAGAACTAATGCAATTAAAGTAATAGATGATGAGACTAAAACTGAATTTGGTTATGAATTTGAAATAACTGGAGTAAAAGAACTACTTGAATCATTAAAAGTTGATATTGATTTAGATGTTGATGCAATGATTAATGCTAAATTAATCTTTACTCAAACTAAAGAAACAGGTGCTTCTAACTCAATAGGTTTATCTTTATATGCTGGCGCTATTAAATTAGCTAGTATTGATGTTGAGACTTCTCATGAAACCGATGTTGAATTTGATACAAATAAAGATAACTACTTTGTAGTTGATTTTGATGAAGTAAAAGCTTTACTTGATATGTTTAAACAGGAATAAATATGGAAAACGATAATAAATTATTAGCTGGCGCAATTAAAATACTCGAAAAACTCAACGAAAAAGGCTATGAAGCTTATATGGTTGGAGGTTTTGTTAGGGACTATCAGCTTGGAATGGAAGGAAAAGATATTGATATCACAACCAACGCTTTACCAAACGTAGTTCAAGAACTATTCCCAAATAATTTCTCTAAATCATTAAAGTTTAAGACTGTAAACGTTAGAGAAGGTGATTATGTATATGAAATCACCACTTATAGAGTAGATAAATCTTATAAAGATCATAGACATCCAGAATCTAAAGTTTCTTTGTCTTTAAAAGAAGACGTTAAAAGAAGAGACTTTACTGTGAATGCTATGTGCATGGATAAAGATTTAAAATTAATTGATTACGTTGGCGGAATTAATGATTTAAAACTTCATATATTAAGATGTGTTGGTTCTCCTAAAAGAAGATTTAATGAAGATGCATTAAGAATGTTTAGAGCGTTCCGCTTTGCGGCACGTTTAGATTTTAAGATTGATTCATTAACTTTTGAGGGAATTGTATCTAACGCAAATCTAGTTAAATACTTATCTAAAGAACGTATAAGAACTGAACTTGAAGAAACAGTGGAAGCTCCATACTTTAAGAGTGTGCTTCCTCAAATGCTTGATTCAGGAATCTTTAAATCACTTCCAGATATCAACGAAGCTTTAGGTTTAATTAACGTCGCATACAAACCATTTAAGTTTATGAATCTAATGGTTTTAGCTTCATTCCTTAAAGGCGAAGTCACAAATGATGTGTTATTCACAAAAAAGGAAAGAAGATATATTGAAGATGCAATGTTCTTTATGAATTTACTTAAAGAAAGAAAACTCACTCCATTTGATATTTTTGATAGAGATATTCAAGCTTTATATGAAGCTCAAGCCTCTTTGTCATTAATTAAGAGTTGCCCATATAAACTAAGTGATTTAGATGAACTCGTAAATAATCTTCCAATTAAGAAAGCTAAAGAATTAAATATCACTGGAAATGATATTAAAGATGCTTTAAAGATTGAAGATTCAAAAGATATTAAAGATTATATAACTGAACTTGAAAAGGCAGTTATATATAATAAGGTAGAAAATGATACTCAAAAATTAGTTGAGTATTTGAAAGGAACTATAGCTTAAGTGAAAAATACTTTTTATGCTTATTTGGATGATTTTGATGAAATAACTATTATTATCGATAAGAATAATTATCATCCAAATAATAAATATTTCTTAAAGGGAAATAATGAAATTATTGATTTAAATATAGAAGAAACCATATCTCTTGGCGATTTTGAAAAACTAATCGTTACTTTTGATGCGTATATAGATTTGCCTCAAACATATTATGTTTCAGATGAATTTAATAATAAGACAGAACTATTTGAAGGTAAAATAGTTAGAAGTCCGCTCTTTGACCAAATCTATTATTATAAAAAGAATGATTTGGGATATGTTTATAGTAAAGAATTTACTAAATTTAAGATTTGGAGTCCTATCGCTAAAAAGATTACTCTAGAATTAGTATCTCCAAAAGGTGAAACTGAATTTGTTGAGGTTAAATATAAAAATCAAGGCGTATGGAGAGTTGTGATTGATAAAGACTTAGATAGATATAAATATAGATATCATGTCTATGTGAATGGTGAAACCAAGGTGACTCTAGACCCTTACGCTATCTCATCTAATGCGAATTCTACATATAATTATGTGGTAGATAAATCAAAGTTCTATCAAATGAAGTATCTTAAGAATAATAGACCTGATAATAAACTTAAATCTATTATTTATGAAACTTCATTTAGAGATTTTACTTCAGCCTTTAAAGAAAAAAATGAAAGAAGTACTTATAAGTTCTTTGTGGATGATATTTTAAATAATCAAGGATTTGGACTTAAATACTTAAAAGATTTAGGTATTACTCATATTGAACTTATGCCTTTCTATTCATTTGATGATGTAGATGAACTAGATAGATTTAAGAAATATAACTGGGGATATAACCCAAGAGAATTAAATGTTCCATCTGGACTATACACATTAAACCCAGATGATCCTTATCAAAGAATAAATGATTTAAAATATGCGATAGATATTATTCATAAAGAAGGACTATGCGTCATTATGGACGCTGTATATAATCATGTGTTTGATCCTGATACATTCCCATTTGAAATATTATGTCCTGGATATTTCTATAACTATAACCATGAAGGTATTAGAACTGAATATTCAGGTTGTAAGAACGATGTATCAAGTATGAGAAATATGGTTCATAAATTTATTATGGATTCACTTCTTTATTGGCTTAATGAGTATCGTATTGATGGTTTTAGATTTGACCTTATGGGTTTAATTGATCTTGGAACTATTAATGATATCGCTCAAGAAACTGATTACATCGATAAAAATATCTTAATATTTGGTGAAGGATGGAAGATGGTTTATTCAAACCAAGCTGATTCACTAGCCCATATGTTTAATAGAAACGTTATTCACTCTGTGGGTTTCTTTAATGATAGAGAAAGAAACGCAGTTAAGGCGTTCTCTAAAGGATATAATGATTTTGATACACTTAAATATACTCTCACAGGTTCTTGTATAGATAGATATTTATTTAAATATGCATCTCAATCAATTAACTATGTAGAATGTCACGATGATATGACACTTGTGGATTCAATTTCAAATGAAGAAAGAGATATGCCTAAAGATGAACTTAAAGCTAGATCAATTCTCGCGACTTCTATGAATATCCTTTCACTTGGAATTCCATTTATTCATCAAGGCCAAGAATTATTTATGAGTAAAAACTATAATTCTAATACATATAACGTTGGTGATGAACTTAATAGTTTAAGATGGGATTTAGTTAAAGATAATAAAGAATATATAGATTTCATTAAGAAAATCATTCAATTTAGAAAGAACCATAATGTATTCTTATATGATACTCAAACTGAGATTAAAGAGAATACTGACGTTATTAGATTAAATGATTCAATGATTCTTTATACTTTAAAAGATAATGATGAAGAAATAGCCATTCTATTTAAGAATGATTTAGATAGTCATGAATTTAACCTTGAAGGATTTAATTTAGAATTATCTAATTTAAAACATAATTCAAATGAAGTAGAAGGAATTGGCTTATCGATTTATAGGAGAGAGATAAATGGAAATTAAACTACAAGAAATCTATGATTTATATGGACTAGTTGAAGCTATAAATGATTCAACATATGAATCTCATTCAATCATAGTTAAAGACTCTGAATTAAATACTGTGGTTTTAAGAATATCTAAAAAGATGGAAGTAGAAGTTGGAAAAATCTATCACTTCCATGGAAAGGGTGAAGTATTTAAAGACAAGAACTATATTGCGGTTTTATCGCTTGATTCGCTTGATGATGATAAAGATATGAGAGATGATGATAAACGTGCGCTAAAAGACAAATTTTTCGGCGGTATCGTAATTAATGAGGAAGCCTATATCAAAGATATAGAGGATTCAATTGATTCTATTGAAAATAAGATTATTAAGGATATTACTCTTGATATCTATAATAAATATAAAAATGACTTTATCGTATCTCCAGCCGCAGTTAAATTCCATCACGCATATAAAGGAGGACTAATGTATCATACACACAGTGTCCTCATGCTTGGAAAAGCTTATATAAAGTTATATCCTCATATCAATAAAGATTTAGTATATTCAGGAATAATTCTCCATGATATCGCTAAGATTATTGAAATGAGTGATGGTAAATTTACTCTTGAAGGAAAACTATTTGGACATATCTCATTAGGCACTGCCTTAGTATTCACAAGCGCAGAACGTCTAGGTTATAGTGATACTGAAGAGGCAAAACTCTTAGCTCATGTGATTTTAAGCCATCATAGTGAACCAGATTTTGGTTCCCCAAGACGTCCTCAAATAATTGAAGCTTTAATAGTTCATTTATGTGACATGAGCGATGCGAAAATCCAACCAGTAGTAGAAGCTCTATCAAGAACTAAACCACTTGAGTTTACTGAACCAATTCAAACAAACGATAAAGAGAAGTTTTATAAACATAAATTATCTAAATAATTAAATAAACAAATAAAAAAAGAGATATTAGTTTTGAGGCTAATATCTCTTTTAATATGTTTAATTATTCATTAAGTTCGAAGAAGTAGTAATCAGATACTTTTTCGAATGCTGCCTTTTGGTTAGCATCTGTGAGTGTCTTAGCAACTTCTTGAGCGATAAGTCCATAAATGAAGTTATCGTTAATGAAATAGTTTCCAACAGCAGTTCTGTAGATTGTTACATCAACACTGCCTGGGAATTCTAGTGGATAACCTTCAACTTTGAAGTTAGTCTTAGCAAGGTCAGCCTTACTTGCAATTAATGAATATAAGTATAAATTGATTGCACTACCAACTTGAGTTAATGAAGGTTTATCTTCTGCGTTTACAGCACCAGCATTATATTTGCCAACTTCAGATTCGCTTGGTTGATATTTATATGATGGCATTCTTGTTACGCCGCCTTTAGTAGTTACGTATAAGTGTGCACCATTAACATCAGTAACCATTTCATTTAAGTAGTAATAAGCTTTAGTTGAATCAGATACAACGTTTGCGAATAATTGTTTTAATGCTTGATTAACTTCTGCAGTTTGATTATAACCATAGTTTTGATATGTTACATCAGCAGTAGAAGATGAAGAAGCAGAGATCTTCTTATAAGCTACTCTTAAACCGAGTTTCTTATATTCGCTATATACGCCATCAGTAATTGATGATGCGTTATATTCTTTAACGAAATCGCTTAATACAGTTTCAACGTCTTCTTCCTTAGTTTCATCTGTAAACTTAGAAGTAATAACAGTGTAGAGTTGAGCAAGCTTGTTGTCGATTGATTGAGCTGTAGCGTTGCTAATTCCATATTGATCTGGATTAGCTTTAACATTAGCTAGATCATCTGCAACATAGTCTTGGTTATAGTCTGTATATACTGTGAGTCTATAAGGCTTTAAATTGTAGAAGTTGTTGTAGTATTCATCGATGATTTCTTGAGCTTTAGCTTCGAATTCAGAAACGAATGAATATACACCGTTCTCATCAGAAGAAAGAACTGCATCAGCAACGAACCAACCCTTAAGGTCAGAAATTGTATCTTTTAATGTTTCAGCTTCAACAGATGTAACACCATACTTTTGATATAAATACATTTCTTCTGAACCATAAGTTTCAGCTTTATAGTTAGTTGTTAAATCAGATTTAGTCTTATCGAAATAATAAATCTTTCTTAATGAACCATTCTTATTTAAATCTCTTTCAGTTCCATAAGCGATTGAATAACTTCTAGTTTGTTCTACAGCTTTTTGAAGAAGTGCAAGAGTTACAAATCTAGCTTGGCTCATATTCATAGCGTAGTTGTAATAATCATTAGCTTTGATAGTAACGTTACCAGCAGATACTAATAATTCGCTGTCACCTTCAGCTTTGCTATAATCAAATGATTGATCAACATTTACATAATAGTCATAAGCTAAATATAAATCATAGAACTTAAGACCTTTAGCAGTTCTTAATTCATTTAAAGCGAGGTTTTGATAGTAGCTTTGATAGATTCTATCATTTAAGTACTTTTCAAGAATAGCTTCTCTTTGTTCCGCAGTGAAATCAGCTTTAGTGTTTTCATCAAGAGCGAAGATTAATGAATAAGTTGTACCTAAAGAAGTAGTAGATCTATAAGTAGTATAAGTGTAATCATTCTTGTTCATCTTGAAAATGTATTTAGCAAGAGCAGATGCATTTTCAGATAAAGTCTTATAGTTTCTTACAAATTGTTGTTCAGTAGCAACGCTATCAACTGTAACTTGAGTCTTATAGCTATAAACATTGTTATAGATTTCAACGAATTTAGCTAAGATTTGTGCGTCAGTTAAGACTTCAGTATTATCGAAGTTTAATTGACTTTGAGTAACGTTTTCGATTGGTTCAGTTCCCTTATATCCTCTAAGTTCAGAGTTGAAGATAACGAGGTTATAAGCTTTAAGAGTGTTTCTTAATGAACTTTGGTTATCGAAGTCGATAACGATAGCTCTTCTATCAGCTTCGAAAATATAATCGTTGTAGTAAGATTCAAGAGTAGAATTTGATACATAGAAATCACTCTTAGAATCATTAGCTTCAGCAACTAAGTAATTCTTAGTAACTTTATCTCTTTTAGCTAATAAATTGATATAAGCAGTTTGTTGTGCTTCAGTAATTAAGCCCATGTAATTCATTTGTTGAGCAAAATGTTCTTCACATTCAGCTTTATCTTCAGCTGATAATGCTGCAACTTCTGCATCAGTTTGTACACCATAGATAAGTCTATTTCTTCTAGCTTTAACTAAATCTTCAGTAGCTTCAACTTCAGTTAAGAGTTGTGAATCTAATTCTTCAAGAAGAAGAGATAAACCAGCGTTAGATCTAATAGTGTTATAAATTTCATTCTTAGTTAATGATAATGTCTTTTCATTAACAGTAGTTTCGAAGGCTTTAACATTACCTTCAGTTACTTGTGGATTAACGTAATCAGTCTTAGTAGTTTCTTTCTTACAAGCTGTAAGAGAGAGGCCTAATACTAATACTAAAACTAAACTTAATAATTTTTTCATATGTTTGCCTCCTCCTAAGCTAATGATCCAAAGAGCATTGAGTAGTAAATATCTCTAAGCTCTTTGAATTCCTTTTGATAATCGCTAGCTTCTTTAGCTAATTGGTTAAGCATAATGTAGTTAGAATGATAAGAAGTAGAAGTATCTAACATTGTGTTGATATAAGATTCGAAGTATAAGCTGAATGCTTTATCGAGTTCAGATGGAATATTTGGATATGGGAATCCAGCATTCTTTTCTGGGTTATCTGTATCGCCATAAATATTAGTATATACAGCTCTTAAGATATAGATTGCGATTTGAGCATCTGTAACTTCTTCATTGTCATTCCTTAAGAATTCTGAATAGTTAGTATTTGTATCAGTATATTTGAATGTAGGTTTAACATAGTTAGAACCTGCTGTTTCGAAGATTAAGTGTAAACCGAATTCAGATGGTGTTAATTCATCAGCAATAGAATAACCGAGTAAGTCTTTATCAACTTTTTCAAGTTTAGCATATACTTTCTTAACGCCTTCTCTGAATCTTTCAACATAATTAGTTACGTTGAAGTTAGTTACTTCACCGAGTGATTCGAATTCAAGTTGTAAACCAAGTTTCTTATAATCGATGTAATCGCCATCTCTAAGTGATGATTCATTGTATTCTTTAATGAAGTTAGAGAGTGAAATACTTGATGATGACCAATCTAAGTTACTATTGATATAATCATAGATTTCATCAAGGAGTTCGCTTACAGCTTTATTCCAATCATTAAGTGTTAGTGGATCGCCGTTATCGTCCATTAAATATTTGTGGCCAGTTGTTTCATCAAATTGTTTGAGGAATGCATCGTAATCATCTGGTGTTCCATCTTCGTTATAATCTACATAGAATAATACATGGAATACATTAGCAGAGAAGTAGTCATTGTATAAATCTTTGAACTTATCTCCACCAAATAAATATTTATCAGTAGAACCTTCAACTGTTGGATCAGTAGAAGTTAATGCATAATTTGATAAGCTGTGAACATAACCATTCTTGTTTTCGAATAAATCACCAACAAGTGCATTGTATAAGAATACATTTCTCATTGTAGCTCTTTCAAATGCAAGAACCATATCGTCGAAGTTTCTAGAACCATAGTTATATAAGAATTCATTAATTGACTTATAATAACTGATTCCATATTGAGAATACATGTTCTTATAGTATTCAAATGCATAGTTATAACTTTGAGTAGCTTGAGCGTATTCTTGCATCTTCCAGTTCTTGCTTGTTAAATAATTTCTTGATTTACCATGAATAGTTTCAAAGTCATTCATAGAAAGAAGAACTTTATTTAAAATAGCGTTAGAGATGTAAGAAGAACCGCTTGATTCAAGTGAGTAATTGTATAATTCATCAGAAGTAACTTTAATCTTACCAACTTCTTGGCCATTAACAGTTACAGCCTTAGTTGTTTTAGCTAATACTTTATTGTTGTAACCTTTAACTTTGTAGTATTCAGAAGAATCAGATACACCATATTTATTAGTGTCGTCGTTCTTATTAAGAATAGATGCATATTCATATCCAAAATATTCATCGAATAATTGAATACCAGCTTCTTTTCTGAGTTCTGCAGCAGCCATTTGTGGAAGGTTAGCAGTCTTAATATAATTACTTATTTGTTTTTCTTTGTATGCTTGGATTTCAGCTTCTGTTGGATCAGAGTATGTTGAGTTTCCAAGTTTGAGAATCATATAATAAGGGGTTTCGGAACTATTAGCTGCAGTAACAGAAGTAGCCTTTGTTAAATAACCACCAGTAGCAGATTCTTCGAATGTAAGTGTTGTGAAGATTTGTTTTGCAACATCACTTCTCTTAGAGTTTAATTTTTCATAGTTGAAATATAAGAATTCTTTAACTTGAGAAGCGAATAGCTTGTATTCAGCAGAATATTCAGCTTCATAATCTACATATAAATTAAAGAATGCAGAGTAGAGAAGAATATGGCTTGGAGTAATTGTGTTTTCTCTTGTGAATACAGTTTGATCATTAATAGATTTCTTAGAATCATTAGCAATTCTTTCACCGTTTTCATCAAGTACATATTGGAAGTTTTTATCCTTATCAAGTACTGGTGCACCATTTTCATCAACGAGAATCTTATAGTTAGGAACGCTTTCACCATTTGCTTTCTTGTATACAGCAAAACCGTTCTTGCTTTCAGCAACACCATCAACTACAGATACTACGTATTCGTCATTACCAACGTATTTTCTTACTTCTTGATGTTTAACGCCTTCCTCTTCCCATTCAACAATTACTAAGTTGTAAGCTTTAATAGCTGCATTAATTTTAGCAACGTCTTCTGCTTCGAATAAATCATTAGCATTAAGTTCAATACCAAAGATTGAAGAGAATATTTCAAGATTGTTTCCAGATACATCAATGCTATCAGCAAGTGATGGAAGTTCATATCTTTGATTTTCATAAACTTCGTTATAAAGATAGAGATATACTTCTAAGAAGTTGTCATTTGATAATACTGCTGTGTTCATAGAAGAACTAGAAGCATAGAAGCTTGTTACATCATCAAAGTCAACGGCGTTAGAAGCAGCAGTAGATGCATCATAAGTAGTTGCGGCATAAGAACCATTTTCATCTGCTTTATCGCTTTCGAATACAAAGTGATATGTATTGCCATCGTATTCCCATCCAGGTCTAGTGTTATCCCATACATATTTATCATCAGTCTTCTTTAAACCTTTAACGTTTGGTACATTAACAGTTTTCTTTTCACCATTTTCAAGTTCAACTTCAACTTCTAATTTAACAGGTTTTAAAAGGATGTCGAGATAATAAGAACCATCAGTATTCTTATCTAAAACGTATAAAGAATCACCAACATATTTTCTTAAAGAAGAATTTACAACTGCTAATTTAAATTTCTTATATAAATCAGTAGCTTCCTTTTCACTATTAAATCTAATAGTAATAGCAAAAGTGTCTTTCTTTTCATTCTTTAATGCAGATTTGATAGATTCATCATCTAGTTTAGGTTCAAGAGAACCAATCTTTAATCCGTTTTCAAGTCTATACTTAGCATATTCGCCATAAGCGAGCATTAACTTAGCGTAATCTTCAATCTTATGACCTTCTTCACCATTTTGTTTATAGCCAAGAACGTAAAGCTTGTTATAGAATGATTGTTTTAATTGTTCGTCTTTAGTTTGATCAGCTTTAATCTTATTGATTTCATCTTGATCATTAGAGTTATAAATTAAATACTCGATTTCTGATTGAACTGCTTCATCAGTTTGAGCATCAATGTAACTCTTAAGTAATTGTTTGTCTATGATTTCATTGATAGTAGACATAGGTGATGAACTGAGCATAGTTTTCCATACATCACCTTTTGTAACTTTGTATGAAACATTATTATATTGTCCTTCATAGACAACCGCACTCTCTTTAGAAACTCTATGGTTTTTGTTTCTGTTTTGATATGCGTTACCTCCAACTGCAAGTGCGACGATCACTGTAACAGCTAGAAGAATTATAAGTAATCTTTTTCCAAAATTCCCCATAATAATAAAACTCCTTTTCAAAAAAATTTCCGATATATAATATATCATTAATATTTATTAATGACAATGAAAAATTTGTGATGTTTTATAAAACCCTCACAATTAAATAAAAAATATAAATATTTTTAGACAAATTTTGAGTATAATTTTTTAATAAGAAAATGTGTAGTGATATAATAAGCACGTAGGTATTAATATGAAATTATCAGTACTAGGTTCATCTTCACAAGGTAATGCGACAATCTTAATAAATAATGGTAGATGTTATCTACTTGATGCTGGATTAGGTGTTAGAGCTTTATATAATAGATTAAATTTATTAAATGCTTTTGTAGATCAAATAGATGCTATATTTATTACTCATGAACACACGGACCATATATCAGGTCTAGCCTCAATTGTGAAGAAATATGATTCAACTATATATATGTCAAAAAAGGCATATCAAAATATGGATATAAAAGTAAAGGAACAAATCTCTCCAATTAACTTTAAATTTATTAAGCCTGACACAGAATTCATAGTTGATGATATGACAGTGAAGACATTTAGTGTATCACATGACTCAGCTGATCCTATGGGATTTAGTTTTATATCTTTAGATAAGAAACTAACTTATATTACTGCTACTGGAATATTAAATGTAAATGAAGAACTAGTTAATTCAGATGCATATATTCTTGAATCAAATCATGAAGAAGCACTACTTTTAAATAGTCAACGTCCTTGGCTACTGAAAGAGCGAATTTTAGGGGAATATGGACACTTGTCTAATGCCTTAAGCGCAGAGTTATTCTCTAAACTTAAAGGTCCAAAGACAAAGAATCTAGTGTTATTCCACTTATCTCAAGAATGTAATAGTGATCTATTAGCTTTATCTGAATATAAAAGATATTTTAAGTCTATTAATGTATCATTAGAGAACTTAAATATAGTTGTTAGTGGTAGGTCTAAACCAACAGAGTTTATTGAGGTTTAATATGATTAATAAAGATATTAATGAAAGAATAATAAATATATTTGTGAATGAATTACATGCAAATAAAGATGATATAAAATTTATAATGAAACACGAAGGTGGAATGTCAAATTTAACCTATCTTTTTAGCGTGAATAATAAGAAATACGCAGTTCATTATACAGAGAAAAATGGCCTCAGATTTGTGAATCGTGACTATGAATTAAGTGCCTTAAATGTAACTAAGAATAATCCATTCGTTCAAAAATGTGTTTACTTTGATAAAGAGAATTTAGATTTAAGAATCTATGAATATATTGACGGTACATCTTTAAATTCGCTTGATTATAAAAACTATATTAAAGAGGTATCTAATTCTTTTAAGTCGTTCCATCAAATGAATAAGTTTGACTATGACTACAAGCCTTTTGACTATTTGACAAAAATGGAGAATGAAGTTCATAAAGATGACTTAAATGAACTCTATAATGAGTCTAAAAATGTGCTTCTCACAAAACGCTCACAATTGATAAATAGAGAGCTTTATCCATGTCATAATGATGCTCAACCATCTAATTTAGTGCTATCAGATGATGGTAAGGTTTATATTATCGATCTTGAGTTCGCAGCTAACAATGATTACTTATATGACATCGCAACTTTTGGTAATTTAGAATTTAAGTATTCAATTCTTTTACTTAATGAATATAAGAAGAATCATTCAAAAGATGAATTATTATATTTAATCTTATGGAGAACCTTTATTAATATGCAATGGTATTTGGTTGCTAAAGAGAAATACCATTTAGGATATAATGAAATTCTTAATTTAGATTTTAATGATATTGGTTATTTCTTCTTAAATAAGAATAGAGAACTAATTGATTTAATTAAGAATGATAAAATTCTAGAATATGAAAAAGAGGTATTAAAGAATGGCTAAAATATTCGCAATCGGTGGCGGCGGTAATGGAAGATATTACTCTAAAACTGAAAAATCTAAATATGAAATCAAAAATATGGATGAAGAAATAATTAGACTCACAGGTAAAACTCATCCAGTACTCTTGTTCTTAGCTCAAGCACAACCGCTTGATATGCAAAGAATTAATTATGAAGTAATAAAAGAAAACTATGAAACTTTAGGTGCTACTACATTATTCCTTGATAATAATGACTTAGAGAATTTTGAATTATCTAAAGAATACTTTGATAAAGCTGATATCATTTTTGAAACTGGTGGTAATACAGTAGAAATGATTGAAATATGGAAGAAGAATAAGATTGATATCTTATTAAAAGAGGCTTTTGATAAAGGAAAAGTATTATCTGGTGTATCAGCTGGAGCTAATTGTTGGTTTAAATATTGTTCAACTGATTCTAATAGAATCGCAGCTAATGATTTCACATTACCTTTAACTATGTGTAATTGTCTTGATTTTATTGATGGATTCTTTGTACCACATGCTGATAGTGAAGGAAGAGAAGAAACTTCAATAGAATTCGTTAAAAAGTTAGATACAGTAGGTATCTTAATTTCTAATTATGCAGCACTTGAAATAGTGGATGATAAGTATAGAATTGTTAAAACATTAGGTGCAAAAGAAGGCTTTGAACCTTATGGCTTAAAGATTTATTTTAAAGATTCTATTTTACATAAAGAATATCTCAACAATACATCTGAACTTAGAGATTTAAAAGAATTATTAAGCAAATAAAAATGCAGGAAAATCCTGCATTTTTTTATTCTAAATATGGTTTAATTACTCTAGTCCAAACTTCAAAACCATTAGCGTTTAGATGTAGACCATCATCACTATATGATTTAATAAGAGTATTATTCTCTTTTTTAATTGTTTCAGAGAATAAATCTACATAAGTATATCCAAAATCTTTAGCTAATTTTTTGATATTATCATTTAGTTTCATGATTTTTGGAATAGTATTTTTAATTCTAATAGTAGTATATTGCTCTATATCATCGTTTTGAGATAATAAAGACATACAATAAACTTCTGTGTTTGGAAGATTCTCTTTTATCAATGAAAGAATTTTATTATAGTTAGAAACTATATAATTAACTGGTCTACCAGCGTCTATATCATTAATACCAATTAAGAGAACTATTTTTGATGGCTTTAAGTCATAGACAGATATTCTAAGTCTATCAATTACACCTTGTGTAATGTCTCCACCTATTCCTCTATTATAAGTTTTAAGTGTTAAGTCACTAAAATAATCGTTAAGAGGAAATAAATCTGTGATTGAATCTCCTAAAAATATTATTTGGCCTCTTTCAAATGTTTGGTTTTCTATGACATAAGTGTCACATTTGTTGTAATAATAATCGTTATATTTCACGGGTGTTAATTGTTTATTTTTATGTACAAATATCATAAATGATATAGATATTGCAATAAGAAGCGCAGTAAGTATACCAATTATCGATAAATATATAATATTTAACTTCTTTATATTCATTATTCAATAATAACTAATTCATATTCTTTAGATCCAAGGCCAATTTCAGCCGAATAATCTAAAATATGAGTTCCTTTTCTTGTGTTAACTCTTTCAAGGAAATGTTCACGACCTTTGTCAGTAGAAGTTAATACAGCATTGATACATGCTTTATCAACTGCAACAGGGTCTAAACTTGCAAAGATACCAATATCATCTAAACATGGTTTTTCTGGATGAGAGTCACAGTCACAGTCAACTGATAAGTTATTTGCAACGTTGATATATACGATATTTTCTCTTCCCATATAATCCATTACTGATTCACATGCTTCAGCCATAGATTCAATGAAATCTTCTTGAGAAGGGAATGGACCAAGTTTTCCACTCCAGAAAGCTTTTGAATCTTTAGATTTACCTGCAGAGTGGATGAAACATTTACCTTCTCTTGAAGCTAGCCCAATAGACATATTCTTAAGTGCTCCACCAAACCCTGCCATTGTATGACCTTTAAAGTGAGAAAGCATAAGAATAGAATCATAGTTTTTAATTCCACTACCAACATAGTTTTCTTTAAGATGTTTTCCAATTTTAACTGGAAGAGGCATATCACTAACTTTATCTAAGATTTCAAAGTTTGCAATTTTACCAAAACCATGGTCAATCATTACTTTTTCATGTGATTCAGTCTCAAAACGTTTTCCGCCATAAGAAGTATTGCATTCAACTATTGTACCATTTACTTTATCAACTAATGGTTTAATCATTTTTGCATTTAAGAAATTGTGACCACCAGGTTCACCAGATGAAAGCTTAACCGCAACTTTACCTTTTAGATCTACATTTAATGCATTAAAAATCTTAATTAATGAAGCACTGCTAATGTCTTTAATGAAATAAACTTTTGACATTTTTATTCCTCCTCTATTACATTTGCTCCAATAGGTCTTAAGTTTAATTTTACTACGTTTCTTTCTCCAAATATTTTCTTCATTGTATCAATGTATGCGATTTGTTCTGATACATGAACATATGCGATAATTGTGCCTTTGAATCCACCACCATGAACTCTACAAGCGCCATTCTTTAAAATCTTTTTAGATACATTTAGCGCAAGTGCGATTCCTTGTTTAGAATCTTTTTGTACGAAACAGTTTTCAAGTAATTTATATGATGATTCGCCGCTTTCATTAACCATCTTAAGGAAAGTATCAATATCACCATTCTTTAATGCTTCATAAGCACATAACACTCTCTTATTTTCGTCAAAATAGTGCATAGCTCTTAGAATTGCTCTTCCACCAAGTTTTCTCTTTATTCTTGGGATAGCTTCTAAAAATTCTTTTTCTTCAACTTCTCTTAAAGTATTTTTATTAAAGTATTTAGCGACATTAATCATATCGTTTTTAATAGATGCATAATAACTAGTTAAGTTACCGTGTGATCCACCAGTATTTACTAAAACTACTCTATAATCTTTAAGTTGGAAATTGAAATTTGTGATTTGAGGTTCTTTAGTAGATTTAAAGTCAATAAAGTTAAATCCACCTAAAGATACACCCATTTGATCTAGTAAGCCTGAAGGTTTGCCATAATATACATTTTCAGCAAATTGGCCAACTTTTGCGAGTGTTACTCTATCAATCTTTGAATCATTATATAAAACATTCATAATTTGACCAACGAGTACTTCAAATGCGGCACTAGATGATAGGCCTGCACCTTTAAAGATGTTTGAATCAGTAATGGCGCTGAATCCGCCAACTTTATATCCGAGTTCATGTAATTTAAAGAGTACACCTCTGATTAGTCCATTAGATGAATCAGCTTCGCTTTCAAGTCTATCTAAAGAAGAAATATTAATAGTGTTATCATGATAGCCTTCACTATTGATGATAACCATATTATCATCTCTCTTTTTTACTGCTGCAAAAATGTCAAGGTCAATGGCTGAAACCATTACGTATCCATTATTGTGATCTGTGTGGTTTCCAAGAACTTCTACACGTCCTGGAGATGAGAAGAAGTGACTAGGTTTTTCATTGTAGTATTTTTCGAATAAAGATGCTACTTTGTCTTTTCTATTTTGATACCATTTTTCTTTATTACCATAAATAATACCTACATTTCTAGTCATTATTAATTACCTCCAAGTTAAGTTGCTCTATGAAATTAAATAGAGCTAATTGTCCATCAATTGTATCTTTAAATATACCAGTGTTTCTTAAAATGTTTTCGCAGATATGTCCAACTTCATTTTTGACAATTTCATCAGCTACTTCATAGTTATTAGATCTTCTATATTTAACTACTAGTTTATTGATTAAAGATAAGTGTTTTTCAAGAGATGGATTCTTTTCTACGATTTCTCTTATTGAGTCTTCGTCATTAGATAAAATTTGTTTAATTAATTCAAGTTCATTCTTTAGTCTAGGTGGAAGAATAAATAAACCCATAGCCTCAATTAATCCAATACCTTCTTTTTTAATATTGTGGTATTGAGAATGAGCGTGGAAAATACCGTCAGGATATTTTTCATTACATCTATTATTTCTTAGAATAATGTAAGCTTCATAGTTTCCATTATTCTTTCTTACAATTGGAGTGATGGTTGAATGTCTTCCATTATAATCTTCATGAACCAAATCAATAGATTCATCAGTATAAGTGATAAATGTATCAAATAGTAATGATGCGAAGTTAATAATATCTTCTTTATTCTTAGAAACTAATTTAAACGCAGAGTTATACCAGTTTAAATAATTAATACTTAATTCTGGATAATCTTTATGTTTAAATTCATATCTAGTCTTTGAATAAATCATAGGCATAAGTTCAAGACCACCTTGATAATGCTCATGGTCAAGGATTGAACCACCTACAATTGGAAGATCCGCATTACTTCCAATGAAATAATTAGGGAATTCATCTACGAAATCGGTTAGTTTTCTAAATGTTTCGTGAGTTATCCTCATTGGAGTATGAACTTTATTGATTACGATTGCGTGTTCTTTATAGTATGCATATGGTGAATATTGCATAAACCAATCTTCGCCATTAAGCATTAGAGGCACAACTCTAATATTTGATCTAGCAGGTTTACCCTCGCTTCCATAGAAACCTACATTAGAATAGCAGAGTAAACATTTAGGATAAGTAGTAGATTTAGCTCCTACAAGTTTAGCTATATCTTTATTATTCTTTTCTGGTTTAGATAAGTTAATAGTAATCTTAAGATTATTAGCTTCACCTTCATATATCCAAGATAGATTCTTTTTAATATCATCTACCTTAATATAGTTATTTCTAGTCATAAGATAGTAGAAGTAGCTAGTCGCATCTTCTACACTATTTTCTTTGAGTTCTTTAAAATTAGAGATTAATTGGCTAGGCATAGGCGTGATAAAAGACATGATTCTTTCAATCTTTCTATCATCTATTTCAGGCATTTCTTCTTTAAGTTTATTAATAATAGGTGTAGGTGAATCAAGATAATCTATTTCATCAAATCTTAAATGATCACCATCGTATGGTTTATCAAGGCCTAATTCATTTAATATTTCATTTCTTACGAACATTACGTCATCTTCATTTAAGAATAAATGCTTAACTCCATAATGTATGATTTCTTCAACTATTCTTTCAAGCATAATTATTCTCCTTTAACTGAAAAGTGGTAATTAATTTCATGATTATATAAAGTATTAGCTTTAATTAGGTATCCATCCTTTTCAAGAACTTTATGATATCTTCCTGGTTCAATAGCGATACCTAAATATTCTTTATCAAATACTTGATTTAATAGTACTGAATCGCTCTTTGTATTATTAGTATATATAACTACATCTTTATAAGAAGAAGTAATCTCTAAGAATCTACCTGATGTTTTATCATATAAAGTTACTTTGAGTGGATCAGAACCACTAAAGATATGGTCATATCCATGAGTAACTAGTTCTCTAATCTCTTTATCTTTTAAGTGAGTATCAATTCTTTTTGGAGTTCTAAAATCAAATTCTTTTGGAACGTCGATAAATCTTTCAAGAATTAAATCTTCATCCATTAATCCAACTTTTTCTTTATTAATAGATAAATATTCATCTTCCACGGTTCTAGATAGATTACCTGAAAGATTGAAATAAGAATGGTTAGTAATATTAAGTACTGTATCTTTCGATGACATCGCAAGATATCTAACATTAAGAGTGTCTTCATCTTTATAAAGAGTATAGACAACTCTGAAATCTAAATCTCCAGGGAATGAATCTTCCATATCTTTAACATGAATAGAATAAGTAACTACTGTCTTATCCTCATAGTCATCAATATTATAATCAAATATTTGATGAGCTAAAGTGTGGAAACCTGAATGAAGAAGATTAGCTCCATCGTTAGGTTGAATACGATAAGGTATGTCTCTAATTTTGAATCTCGCATCTTTAAGACGTCCTGCGACTCTTCCCACAGTTAAACCATAAAATTTAGGGTTATTGTAGTACTTAATCATAATTGGACTAAGAGTAACTGTTTCAGTCACTCCTCTTTTATCAACCGAACCAATTTCATAGATAGATGCACCGTAATTTGAAAGGATTACGTGGAAATTGTCACGGTTATAAAACTCAATGAATTTTAGATTGTTTGGATGAATGATTACTTTGTACATAGTTACCTCAAAAATTGTATATATTTTTCAAAAAGTCCATTAAAAACAACAATTTTTTACTTTTTTCACTTAAAGTATAACACTATTTTTTATAATATGATATGATTATTTTAAAAGAGGTGAAAAAATATGAAAGTACTAATTACTGGTGGAGCTGGATATATTGGCTCTTGTTGCACTGAAATTTTAAGTAAAACTGATGAAGTTGTTATTGTTGATAACCTTGAAAGAGGTCATTTAGATGCTATTAAAGGTTATAAATTTTATAATGTTGATATAAGAGATAAAGAAGCTCTTGATAAAGTATTTAAAGAAGAAAGAATCGATGCTGTTATTCATTTCGCAGCTAAATCACAAGTAGGCGAATCTTGTGAAAAACCATATGAATACTTTATTAATAATGTATATGGTACTTTAGAACTCTTAAAAGTAATGGTAGATAATAATGTTAAAAAGATTGTATTCTCATCTAGTGCCGCAACTTACGGCATGCAAGATGTGAGTGTAATTGATGAATCACTACCATTTAACCCATCAAGCCCATATGGTGAAACTAAATGTATGATGGAAGAAATTATGAAATGGTTTGATAAAGCCTATGGAATGAAGTATGTTGCACTTAGATATTTTAATGTATGTGGTGCACTTGATGATGGATCTAAAGGCGAAGATCATAGACCTGAAACTCACCTAATCCCAATTGTTCTTGATACTGCACTTGGTTTAAGACAAAAACTTCAAGTATTTGGTAATGACTATAATACCAAAGATGGAACTAATGTAAGAGACTATATCAACGTTGTTGATTTAGTAGATGCACATGTTAAAGCTTTAAGATACTTAGAAAAAGGAAATGAATCTAATTTCTTTAACTTAGGCACAACTACTGGTTCATCTAACCTTGAAATTATTAAGACAGTAGAAAAAGTATCAGGTAAAAAGGTTAACTATGAAATCGGACCAAGACGTCCAGGTGACCCTGATACACTAGTTGCATCAGCTTTAAAAGCAAAAGAAGTACTTGGTTGGGAACCTAAACATACTTTAGAAGACTCTATCAAGGCAGCTTTAAAATTTAAAGAAAATTATCCTAATGGATATAGTAAGTAGGTATATTATGAATTGCCCTCATTGCGGATGTCAGAATGACAATTTTCAAACTATTTGTATGTCTTGTGGTGAACCTTTAACCCCAGGTTTATTCTCATGCCCAATATGCGGTAAGGTATTAAAGGTTGAAGATAAAGTTTGCCCAAGATGTAAGACAAAGATTTATGAACACGTTTCAAACGAAGAAAAAGAAGCGACTAAATGGTTGTTTGGTACTACACCTAAATTTATTGGTAGTGCTCCAGCCGCTTTCACTATAAATATTGTATTATTTATACTTCAGTTATCTTTTATGGTAACTTATATTGTTTTAAATTATGGTAATATTCATAATCTATCATTTAATATTGTTGGATTATCTATTGCCCTATTAATCGCGTTTTTATCACTACTAACTAGAATATTATTAAATACGACAGGTGATCCTGATAAGCTTGAAAAGAGATTATCTTTAATTAAAGCTAATACATCAGTTTCTATTATTTCTGACCTATATGTATTCCTCTTTGTGATAATGCCTGAATATTTCTTAAATACTAAATTTGTAACATTTTTTAAGGTATATTTCTTATTCTATATAGTTACTACAACGTTCTGTTTCATACTCCTTCCTATTTTATTTAAGAAGGCAAGAATTAGAACAAGATAATAAAAAACGTTTTCATAAAGCACTCTTTACAATATTACTTGAATTATAGTGTATACTATAAGAAACTATAGGACCATCGCCAAGCGGTAAGGCAATAGGCTCTGACCCTATCATTCGAAGGTTCGAATCCTTCTGGTCCTGTAAAGGGGGATTTATGGTATTTGGACACAATGTAAATAAGTACTATTTAAGGTACTGGTATCTTTATTTACTTGGCATCCTAGCTCTCATAGTTGTAGATTACGCAAACTCTGTAATCCCACCACAAATCATTTCTAAGATTATTGATGGCTTAAATGGTGAGCTAGACGTGACAAGAGAAGTCTTTGTAAATACTCAACTTAATCCACTAATTATTAAGTTAGTGGTTATTTTGGCTATTTCATTTGTGTGCCGTGCCCTTTGGAGAATAGGATTCTTTGGTGTAGGCTTTAGAGCTGCTAGAGATATGAGACATGAACTCTTCGCTAAGAGTTTAACATTATCTCAATCATTCTATTCAGATAATAAGGTTGGAGGATTAATGAGTTACTACATTAATGACGTTCAATCTGTAAGAGAATCTTTAGGTTGGGGAACAATGATGGTATTTGATTCAATCTTCCTTATCCCAATGGTTTTATATAATATGTTTAAAGTCAACTGGCTTGTAACATTACTCTGTCTTATTCCACTAATTCTAATCGCAGTTCTTGGTGGAGTTGTTGGAATGTATATGGAAAAGAAGTATAAAGCTAGACAAGATTCATTTGAAAGATTATCTGATTATACTCAAGAATCTATCAGTGGTATTAGAGTAGTAAAAGCTTTTGTTAGAGAAGCACAAGAATTAAGAGATTTCCAAAAGATTAATAAGAATAACGAAAAAGTTAATATTGAATACTTAAAGTTATCTGTATTATTCAATGTCCTTGTAGAAGTATTAATTTGGACAGTATACTTCTTAATTGTAATATTTGGTTCATTATTTGTTTTAAACAAGACAAGTAATGATGGACTAAACGGCTTAACTGTCGGTGAACTTACTGCGCTCGTTGCATACTTCGATACTCTCCTTTGGCCAATGTTTGCGATAGGTGATATCATCAACATGCATTCAAGAGGTACAGCATCACTAAAGAGACTTGATTTCATATTAGATCAAAAGAGTGATTTAATTGAAAAAGAAGACGCAGTTGAACTTAAGGATTTCAAAGGAAACATTAAGTTTGACCACTTAAGCTTTAAGTATCCTGATTCAAAAGATATTTATGCGCTTAACGACATCAGTTTTGAAATTAAAGCTGGTGAATTTATTGGTATTATTGGAAGAACTGGTTCTTCTAAAACTACTCTAGTTAATCTTTTATTAAGACTATATAATATCGAACCTAATGAGATATTCTTAGATGGTATCGATATTATGGATTATAAGATTAAAGATGTAAGAGAATCTATTGGATATGTTCCACAAGATAACTTCTTATATAGTGCATCTATCGAATCAAACATCGCATTCTCAACAAATGATCCTGACCAAGATAAGGTTAGAAAAGAAGCAAGAATTGCGGGTGTTGATTCAGATATTATGGCATTCCCTAAGACTTATGAAACTAAGCTTGGTGAGCGTGGTGTATCTGTATCAGGTGGACAGAAACAAAGAATCTCTATCGCAAGAGCCTTATATAAAGACCCTAAAGTGTTAATCCTTGATGATTCACTTAGTGCGGTTGATACTAAGACTGAAGCTGACATCTTAAAATATCTAAAAGAAGATAGAAAAGGTAAAACTACTATTTTAATCGCTCATAGAGTTTCATCTATTAAAGATGCGGATAAGATATTAGTTTTGGGAGATAATGGTACTTTATCTGGATTTGGTACTCACGAAGAATTAATTGAGAATAACGAAATCTATAAAGAAACTTATCGTCTTCAAAAATTAGATGAAATCGGAGGTGTGTCACATGAGTAAGAAAAAACGCGTGAAAGACATCTACGAATTCGATGATTCAAGAAAAATGAAAGATGGTCTCTTATTCAAGAGACTACTAAAGTATTCACTTAAATATTGGAAACAATTCCTCTTCATTATCCCAAGTGTATTAGTCTCAAGTTTCCTTGTCGCATACCTTGCGGTATTCTTTGGTCAAATTATGGACCTTCTTAAAGAAGGTGTAGAGTTTAAACAAATAATGTTTAGAGGATATCTAATTATTGGATCTATCGCTGTATCATTTGCTTTAACTTATTTAAGAGGAATAATGCTCAATAAGATAGGCCAAAAAATTCTAGTAGATTTAAGAAATGAACTCTTTAGTCATATCGAATTATTATCTTTAAAAGAATTAGATAAAACTCCAGTTGGAACATTTGTGACTAGAGTATGTAATGATACTAACTCACTATCTGATTTATTCACAAACGTTCTAATTAGCTTTGTATCTAATACAGTAACTATGATTTACGGAATTATATTAATGTTTGTAACATCATGGTTATTATCATTAATTGTTTTATCAGTACTTCCAATACTGGTTGTTGCGACTATTCTATTTAGAAAGATATCTAGAGCTCAATTTAGAAAGGTTACTTACAATAACTCTAAACTCAATGCCTTCTTAAGTGAAAACTTATCAGGTATGAAGATTACTCAAATATTTAATAGAGAAGATAAGAAGTTAGAAGAATTTGATGAGTTATCAGAAAGACTTATGAGAAGCCATAGAACATCTACATTTGTCTTTGCGTTCTTTAGACCATTTATCTATATCATCTATTTCACAGCAACAATCCTAATCTTCGCGTTTGGTTCTAGATTCGTTGAGAATCCAACTATTACTGAAATAACTGGTTCAGTTCTTACTACCGGATTCTTATATTCATTCTATCAACATATTCAAAGCGTATTTAACCCAATTCAAAATATCGCTCAACAATATAACACAATGCAAAGTGCATTTGCGAGTGCCGAAAAGATCTTCACTATTATGGATACTAAATCATCTATAGTAATGAATGAAACTCCAGTTCTTGCGGATGACTTTAAAGGTGAGATTGAATTTAAAAATGTATCATTTAAATATGATAAAGACGCAACTGATTATATCATCAATAATGTTTCATTCCACATTAAGCCAGGCCAAAGTGTTGCGTTTGTAGGCCCTACTGGTGCCGGAAAGACTACAATATTATCACTACTTATGAGATATTATGATGTGGATGAAGGCGAAATCTTAATTGATGGAATAAACGTTAAAGATTATGATATTTATTCTTTAAGAAAGAATATTGGAGAAATGCTTCAAGATGTATTCCTCTTCACAGGAACTATTAAAGAAAACATTACTCTAAGAGATGAATCTATTACTGATGATTCAGTATATGAAGCATCTAAATATGTAAATGCTGATAGATTTATTAATAAGCTTCCAAATAAGTATGATGAAGTAGTTAAAGAAAGAGGTAATAACTATTCACAAGGTGAACGTCAATTACTCTCATTCGCAAGAACTATTGTTCACCATCCTAAGATGATTATTCTTGATGAAGCGACATCTAATATTGATACTGAAACAGAAGTATTAATTCAAGATTCTCTAAACAAGATTAAAACAATTGGAACTACTATCATGGTTGCGCATAGACTATCAACTATCCAACATAGTGATATAATTATGTTCCTTGAGAATGGTAGTGTAGTTGAGGCCGGAAGTCATCAAGAATTATTAAAACTTCAAGGTAGATATTATCAGCTCTTTAAATTACAATACGCTAAATAGTATTATAGGCAATCAGCCATTTGGTTGATTGCCTTATTTTATTTTGCTAAGCAATTCATCTTTACTATTGTCTTCAACTTTGATAATGCTAAATCTTTTCTTGCCTATACTATTTATAGAACTTCCAAGTATATAAATTAAATCATCAGCAATAATATATCTATCGTGAAAGACGTTAGTGCGTATTACTGATATATTACTTGGAACATTTTTATTATCTAAATAAGAAGAAGTTTTAGTAATAATAGTTATCTTAACCTTAACATCTTTAAGCATGCTTAATAAGAAATCATCCGCATAGTTATCAATAATAATTAATTCCTTTTTGGCTAAAAAGAATATTTTTCTTATAAGTGTATAAGGTTCAACTATTTCACCTTCGAAAATAATCTTAGCGTTTTTACTATATATTATTTCTTCTGCGTTGTTCATTCTCGATTCTAAATCATTATATTTATTCTCTAAACTAATTAAATTAGTAGAGCAAGCTAGGCACCTATCCTCATTAATAATGTGGCCTTTTAGTAGATATTCCTTTAAGATTGAATTGACCCAGCGTCTAAATTGAGTTCCACGTTTTGAATTAACTCTATATCCAACAGCTATAATCATATCGAGATTATAATATTTAGTGGTGTAGACTTTACCATCTGATGCAGTTAGTGCGTTTTCCGCACATACTGAACTTGGTAATTCATTTTCTTCTAATATTTTGTTGATATGCCTTGTAATTCTTGTTCTATCTACATCAAATAGATAAGCCATATCTTTTTGTGTTAACCAAACAGTATCTTGATTAGGTTCAACCCTTACATCTAGGCTTAATTCTCCGTCTTCAAATTTGATTAAATCGTATTTCTTTTCTTCATTTTGCATATTTATTTCCTCCTTTTTCAGCAAAATAAAAGCCCTATCGAGTATTTCTCAATAGGGCTTGAGTTAATTAGGTTTAGTTTGCCAGTTAGTTTTGGTTTTACTTTATTCATATATAATCACTTCCTTGGCTGTCTTTAATATATACTATCTTCACATATTCTTCAATAATCTTGATTAATTGTAGCGTTTTTCTTTATACATATATTTTTTTATTTAATATAAGGTTATAATAAATACAAAGAAGCAGTGTAATTTAATAAAAAGGAGAAAATATGTTATTCGGACCAGGCAGCGATGCTGCAAAGCGTGCAGTAGAAGAAGCATTTAAACATGTTAGATCTACTGACAATTTTAATTGGACATTCATATTTATTCTTGCTGTAGTATTTTATGTATACTGGACAGAAATCAAGAATAAAAACTATAAGGTAGTAATCGCCGGTATTGCTTTATATTCAGTTCATTGGTTCTATGAAATAATGAACGCTATTATTGGTAAGGTTACTGGTTATCCTTTATGGACAGTATCAGGAGATAGTTCTACATTTGTATTATTAATCGGTGTATCTTGGGAACTATCTATGATGTTTAGTATTGCTGGTATGATTTCATACAAGATGCTTGGAGATGATCCTGATAAGAGATTCTTTAAAACAGAAAAGTTTAAAGGAATATCTATGAGATTAATTGGAGCTATTGGTATGGCTCTACTCTTCTCAGTAGTTGAAATATTCTTAGCAGGAACAACTAATGGTTCATTTATTTGGGTTTATAAATGGTGGGGTGCAATCCCAGTATTTATTACTACATATATTCCATTCTTCCTAGCGTCTAACTATATTCCAGATATGAAACCTAAAACAAGAAACATTATTTTAATTGTTTTAGTTTCAGTTAATATTCTATTACTCGCAATACTTGTGCCACTAGGAATTATTTAGGAGGCTTAATGGCAAAAGAAAAAATGAATAAATATATGCCAAGAACATTGGCAATTATTGCTTTAACCGTAATTCTAGTTACAATTCCATTAGCTTTAGTATTAGACTTCGTTGCTATGCATGATGCAATACTTCAATTTATTGGAGGATTATTCGCATCAGTTGTAGTTACAATAATTCTTTTCGGGGCTTTTCTCGTAAGTTTAGTTTTAATATTTGGAATTATTATCTTAAAGAATCAAGGATTTTGGCCTTTAAAAGCGTCTCTTTCAGTATTTAAACAAATTCTTGGTTCTATAACCGTAGAAGAACAAGCTATTCAATTATTTATGATATTTAGAATAATTGTAATAGTTATCTGTGTCGTAGTATTAATTATAGCAATCATAGCAAAAGTAAAAGTTAAAAAAGAAAATGTAGAACTTAAGACTAAAGAAATGAATAGTGCAATATCTTTATCTAAAGCCGCTACTGTATTCTCAATTATTGGACTAGTATTATCATCAGTTATGATGCTACTTGTCTCATTATTATAATTAATAAATATTTAGGAGGATATATTTATGGAAATGAAGTTTTATCGTTGTAAACATTGCGGTCAAATCATCGCAATTGTAAAAGGAACTGGTGTTACACCTATGTGTTGTGGTGATGACATGGTTGAAATCAAAGCTGGTTCAGTTGATGCATCTCAAGAAAAGCATGTACCAGTATATGAAGTAAATGGCAATAAGGTTCATGTAAAAGTAGGATCTGTTGATCATCCTATGGCACCTGAACATTATATTGAATGGGTAGCTATTCAAACAAAATTAGGCAATCAAAGAAAAGCACTTCATCCAGGTGATAAACCTGAAGTATGCTTCTCACTTTGTGATAATGATGAAGTAGTAGCTGTATACGCATACTGCAACCTTCATGGTTTATGGAAGGCATAAGATGAAAGAAAACAAATATAAAGGCACTCAAACTGAGAAGAACTTACTTGCAGCATTTGCAGGTGAATCAGAAGCTCGTAACAAATATACTTATTTTGCATCTAAAGCTAAAAAAGATGGCTATGAACAAATCAGTGCATTATTCTTAAAAACTGCAGAAAATGAAAAAGAACACGCTAAACTTTGGTTTAAAGAATTAAATGGTATCGGAACTACTGAAGAAAACCTAGAAGCCGCAGCTGATGGTGAAAACTATGAGTGGACTGATATGTATGAAGAATTCGCTCGTGTTGCAGAAGCTGAAGGATTCCCAGAACTAGCCGAAAAGTTTAGAGGTGTTGCAGCAATTGAGAAACACCATGAAGAAAGATACCGTGCACTTCTTAAAAACGTAGAAATGCAACAAGTATTTGAAAAGAGTGAAGTTAAAATTTGGGAATGTAGAAACTGTGGTCATATCGTAGTTGGTACTAAAGCCCCAGATGTATGTCCAGTATGTGCACATCCTCAAAGTTATTTTGAAATTAACGCAGAAAATTATTAAAAATTCTCTTTTTCACCTGATAGGCAGATTATTCTGCCTATCTTTTTATTTTATTAAGCATAAAAATTAAAAAAATTAATAATGTGATTAAAAAAATTAATTTTTGTTATTGACATTGTTAAAAATGGGGTTATAATAAAGGTGTAATAAGGAGGACTGTATGAAAAAACAAGTAATAGGTAAATGTCCAATATGTAATCATGATCTTTATGTTAAGACATTAAGATGTGAAGAATGTGAAACAGAAGTAACTGGTGAGTTCACATTATCTCCATTTGATTATCTAACTAAAGAACAAATAGAATTCGCATTAGTATTCATTCAAAATGAAGGAAACATTAAAGGAATAGAAAAAAGTTTAAATATTTCTTATCCTACTGTTAAAAAGAATATCGATGATCTCGTTAAAGCATTGGGTTTCACTGTTAATGAAGAAGAAAATGTTTCAAGAGATGAAATCAAAAGAAGACTTAAAAATGGTGAAATAACTATTGAAGAAGCTGAAGACCTACTAGGAGGTAACTTATAATGACAAAAGAACAATATTTAAATGAATTAAGTGATTTATTAGATTTAAATGATTTTTCTAAAGAAGAAAAACTAAGTATTATTCTTAAATATAGAAAAAGATATGAATTTGGTCTTGAATCAGAAATGACTGATGAAGAAATCGTTAATATGCTTGGTACACCAAATGATGTAATTAATAAGTATGTTAAGATTGAAAACAAGGCTGAAAATGAAAAGAAAGTGTTTGATGAAGTAAAAGCTAACTATAAAAAAGGATACAATCTTAAAGTTAAGACTGTATGTGATGATATAGTTATTGAAGAATCAAATGATAGCGATTGTCACTTAGAATTTAGTGGTGTTGATCTAACTATGTATAACATTGTTAACAACACAGAAGAAGGAGTAATTGTTGATTATATCAAATCAAAATTCTTTGGTCTAAATAGAAGAAAAGGTGGAGTTATTACTGTTAGAATTCCAAGAGATAAAGTGTTTGATCAAGCAACTCTTTCAGCTGTATCAGGTGACATTCACGCTACATTTGTGAATTCAAATTCATTAAATGTATCTACTACATCTGGTGATGTTAATATTATCGAAGCTAATGTTAATGAAGAAGTACATATCAATACAGTATCAGGTGATTCATTAGCTCATAAAGTTAAAGGAACTAGACTTGCACTAAATACAGTATCAGGTGATGTAGGTATTACTAAAGCAATAGTATCTAAAGTTTCAATTAATACAGTATCAGGTGATGTTTCAATTGATGAAACAACAACAGATGATGTATCAGCATCATCAATCTCAGGAGATATTTTAATTTCTGGAAAGGAATTTAGAAGTATAGCAAAAGCAATAAGGGGGTAAGCTTATGAATAACGAATTAAATTGGAAAAGCTATAAAGGTAGAATTATAGCTGCAACTCCTATCCTTTGTTTAATCGCATATATCCTTGTAGGATTCTTCACTCATATCTGGGTTCCTACAATTGCAATCTTCTCATTAATTATAATTGTCCCAATTGTATTATCTGAGAATTTCGCAGCATCTTTATACCCGATTCTTGCGGTAGCTGGATTCTTTGTATTAGGTTTTGCATTTAACCTATGGCATCCAGGATGGCTATTATTCTTAACTATTCCTGTATACTACATTCTCTTTAATCCATTTATCAAAAGAAAAAAGGTTGCATGTTAATTAAAAAAAGGAACACAATTAGTCGTTGTGTTCCTTTTTATCTACATAATTTAAGAATTCAATCACATTCTTAATATATTCATCATGACATTCAAAATAAGTCATATGTCTAGATGGACTAAGTATTGTCCATCTTTTATCTGTCTTTATCGCATCATACATTAACTTATTTTGAAGTGGAGTTGATTCATCATCTGCACCACTTAAAATATTAACTGGCACATTGATTCTGTCTAGCTTATCTAAATATTCATAATCTTTAAGATTACCTAATGGACGAAATTCACAAGGTCCCCAAGAAGTTTCGTATACTTCAGGACACTTTACTTTTTTACGTCTTAAGCATAGAGGATCTTTCTTAGTGAATTTAGGCCATACATATTTATGATAGTAAACCATCATAGATTTATTGAATTCTTTAGATGAGAAATCATTCTTTTGGATTGCTTCATTAATGATTCGTTGGTCTTTAAGAGGAAGATAAGTTATTAGTCTTTTTGCTTCACTTTCCCAGAGTGATGCGCTTGCAAGAGTAGAAGATAAAGTTAATGATTTAAGTCCAACCCTTTCTTTACCGCTACAAGTATAAATGATTTCAAGCATGCCACCCCAAGAATGACCTAGAAGATGATATTCTTTTAATTTTAAATAACCAATTAGATTCTCAAGTTCCTTAACCCAAGTATCACTATTCCATAATTCTTTATGACCTTCACCAATATATGATTTACCACATCCGAGTTGATCATACATGATAATTGGACGTTCATCAGCGTCGCTTAATTCATCTAATAATTCTTGAGAATTATGAGTAGAACCAGGCCCACCATGAAGAAGAATAAGAGGTGTCTTTTTATAGTTATATCCTACAATTCTAACATATGTTTTATATCCCATAAATGGAATATATAATTGCCTAATTTTAGCCATTATTCTTTACTATATTCCTTGCGATATATATTCCACAGGCGCCGGCTTGTGCGAGACCTCTTGTGATACCTGCGCCATCTCCTCCAACGTATAAATTTTTAATACCTTTTACTTCTAAAGTATTATTTATTTCAGGGTGAGCACTATAGTATTTAGCTTCAACTCCATAAAGGAGTGTATGGCTTGATGCGATACCAGGAGTGATATTGTCTAATACTTGAATCATTTCAATAATAGAACTTAAAGTTTTTTGAGGCATGCATAGTGATAAATCACCTGGGACAGCCTCTTTTAAAGTAGGTCTAATGAAACCTTCTTGAATACGTTTAGCGTTAGTTCGTCTTCCTTGAATTAAATCTCCAAATCTTTGAACGATTACAGAACCACATGCGAGTTGGTTAGCGAGTGATGAAACCTTTAATGCGTATTCATTTGGTTCATTAAATGGTTCACTAAATCTATGCGAGACAAGAAGCGCGAAGTTAGTGTTTTCACTGCCTAGCGCTTTATCACTATATGAGTGACCATTAACGTTAACTATTCCTTTATAGTTTTCCATAACTACGTGACCACTTGGGTTTGCACAGAAAGTTCTTACTGTTGTGTCTAATTTTGTATGATAGATAAATTTACCTTCATAAAGATTCTTATTAATCTCTTCCATAATAACGTTAGAAGTTTCAACTCTTACGCCAATATCAACTTGGTTTTGAGTAAACTTAACGCCTTCTTTAGATAGAATCTTTTCAAGCCATGTTGAACCTTCTCTACCAACAGCGAGTATCACATTATTAGCTTCAATTACTTCGCCATTTTTAAGCACTACACCTTTAGCGACATTATCTACTAATATTACTTGTTGAACTTCAGTTCTAAACATGAAATCTACACTTTCTTTTAAATGTTTATAGATTCTTTCAAGAATCTTTAAATTTTCTTCAGTACCTAAGTGTCTTACCTTACTTCTTAAAAGTTTTACTCCGACACTCATAGCTTTCTTTTCTATTTCTTTAATCTTATCTGTGTATGGATCAGTTACAATGTCTGTAGCTCCAAATTTAAGATTAATTTTATCTTCATAATTAATTAAATCTAATAATTCAGTATCATCGATGTAATCATTTAACCAACCACCAAATTCAGTAGTGATATTGAACTTTCCATCAGAGTATGCGCCAGCTCCACCAAAACCATTGGTGATAGAACATGCAGGGAAGCATTCTTGTCTTCCCTCTTTATTTACAGGGCATTTATCTAATTTATGAAGTAATACAGGACACTTTCTTTGAGTTATCTCAAGACCCTTATCAATTACTAGTACTTTAAGACTTGAATTAAGCTCTTTAAGTTCATAAGCCGCAAGGTATCCACATGGTCCTGCGCCTACAATAATTACATCATATTTCATATAAAATCCTCCACACACAATATATATTATTACACACTTTTTTATAGAGAAAAGGGAAAGAAGAAAAAGATAAAAAATAATTGTTTAAGCAATTTACTTTATTATATTTTTTAGTTAATTTATAATTAATTTGTAGGTAAAGTATGAAAAAGATAGTAAATGAAGTACTAGTCGGTGAAAGAAGTTTATTTAAAGGAAAGAATCTAATAATTAATAATTCAACCTTTAAAGATGGCGAATCACCGCTTAAAGAATCTAATAATATTAAAGTTAATAATTCTTCATTTGGATATAAATATCCATTATGGTATTCAAAGAATGTTGAAGTAAAAGATACTTTATTTGAACCAATGAGTAGAAGTGGCATTTGGTATACTAAAAGAATTAATTTTATAAATAATACAGTTAATGCACCTAAAGAGTTTAGAAGATCTTCATACATTAATATAGCAAATACTAAATTTAGTGATGCTGAAGAAACTCTTTGGTCCTGTAATAGAGTAAGTATAAAAGACTCTACGTTTGATAACGCAGATTATCTACTCATGAATTCTAAGAATATAGAAATAGATGATATCACAGTTAATGGTAACTATTTTTGTGATGGCGGAAGAAATATTATCGTATACAATTCATCTTTAAATTCTAAAGATTCATTCTGGAACTGTAAGAATGTATATTTAGAGAATTGTATTATTAATGGTGAATACTTTGGATGGAATAGTGAAAATGTTACTTTAGTTAATTGTAAAGTTAAAAGTCATCAAGGATTCTGCTATATGAAGAATCTTAAAATGATTAATTGTACTTTAGAAGAAACTGACCTTGCATTTGAATATTCTACAGTCGACGCAACTATTAATTCTAATATAGATAGTATTAAGAATCCAATTGCTGGAAGAATTGAATGTGATTCAGTTAATGAATTCATTAAGGATGAAGTAGATTTCAATAGATTTAGCCTAATCGAAAGAAAAAGAAAATAATTTATAAAAATTTCACTTTTTGCTTAAAATCTCACAAATTAACTTGACTTTTAAATGATTAGTTTATACAATTAGGTATATTCACATAAAGGAGACATTTAAATGAACAAGGTAGAACTCATTAGCAATCTAGCTAGAAAGACTGGATTAACTAAAGCTGAAGCTGAAAAAGCTTATGATGCAGTATTCGAAGTAATCGAAGAAGCATTAGTAGAAGGCGAAAAAGTTATCGTTACTGGATTTGGAACTTTCGAAGTTAAAGAAAGAAAGGCTCACAAAGGCCATGATCCTAGAACTAAAGAGGAAATCACTGTTCCTGCATTAAAGGCTGCTACATTCAAACCTGGCAAGAACCTAAAGGAAAGAGTTAGATAGTTTTTAATAAGAAATGCGAGCTAATTGCTCGCTTTTCTTTTGCAATTTTATAATTATAATAATGTAATTATAAAAAAGTACTTTAATTAAATTCTTTATGTGCTAAAATTAATTGTTAATAAAACCATAAGGAGTTTTTATGGAAAGAGGAACAAGACTTTATAGACTAACTTCTAAAATACAACAGTTCAGCCTAGTTAAAACAATTAGAACTGGTCTTGTTAATATGATACCTATTTTAACAATAGGTGCTTTTGCTTTAGTATTTAAAGAGTTTCCTGTAAAAGCCTATAAAGAATTTATTGCATCATTTGCTAATGGATTCTTATTAAATTGGTTTAACTTTGTATATAGTGCAACATTTGGCGTTCTATCTGTTTATATGACATATACAATCTCAAGAGCGTATATGAAGAGTAAATATGATACAGATGTCCCTATTATTGGAGCAAATATTGCATCATTAATTGTATTCTTTATATTAGCAGGAGCATATCAACCTGATTTTGGAATAGATCATATGGGTCCTAAATCCATGCTTTATGCTATCATAGCCGGTTATTTTGCCGCTTTATTCTATAGAGCATTCTATATAGCACTAAGAAGAAAAACACAGATATTAACATTGGGCGCAGATCATGAATTTAATAGAATGCTTAGAACACTAATACCAATTACACTCACAGTTTCTTTGTTCGCAATAGGAAATGCATTCCTTTTAAGAGTTACTAATAAGGAATCATTCCATGATTTATATATTGGATTATTAAATGATTTATTCGCAGGAGAAAATACTGGTTTTTCTAAGGGCTTAGGCTTTATTGCACTATCATCATTATTCTGGTTCTTTGGAATTCATGGGAATGATGCTCTTGAAGGTGTTATGTCTACATATTTCTATCCAGGTCTTGAGATTAACCAACTTCAAATTGCTGCAGGACTTGAACCTACAAGAGTATTAACTAAAGAATTCTTTGATTGCTTTGTACTTATTGGTGGATGTGGAACTACATTATGTCTACTTGTTGCAATCCTAATCTTCTCAAGAAATAGGGCAAAAAGAGGACTTGCTGCTACATCAGCATTCCCAATGATATTTAATATCAATGAAATGATGGTATTTGGTCTTCCAATCATTTATAACCCAATAATGTTAATACCATTCTTAGTTACTCCAGTCGTAACTTACTCAATAGCATATCTTGCAATATCAACTGGTATTGTTCCATATATTACAAGTCAAGTTGCCTTTACTACTCCAATCTTCCTTGGAGGATATATAGCAACAGGTAGTTATGCGGGTTCATTACTACAACTTGTTAACTTAATAGTTGGTGTATTGATTTATTTCCCATTTGTTAGGTATTCAGATAAGAATACTATGAAGAATAATATGGCATTATATGAAAACTTCATGGATTATTTCAAGACAAACGAACAATTATTACAACACGTTAAATTAACAGAACAAAATAATAAACAAGGTGATTTCGCTAAGGAATTACTCGCAGACATTAAATATGATTTATCTAGAAATCTAAAACTAGAATATCAACCACAATATAACTATAAAGGTGAATGTGTCGGTGTTGAAACACTTTTAAGGTGGAATCATCCAATCTATGGAATGCTCTATCCACCACTGGTAGTTAAACTAATTGTTGAAGCAAATATGCTTAAAGAATTAGAAGAAGCTATCTTTACTAAAGCAGTATCTGAAGAAGCGAAGATTTATCAGAAGTTTGGTCGTGGTATTAAGATTTCTATTAATGTAACTGGTGATACAGTAGTTACTGATGAGTTCCTTGATTTCATGAAGAAATTAAATGATAAATATAATTTCAAAGAAAAGAACTTCTGCATAGAAGTTACAGAACAAACAGCTGTATCATTTACTGATAAGACATTAGATCAATTAAGACAACTCAAGAATATGGGATTAAGTCTTGCGATAGATGATTTCTCTATGGGTCAAACATCTATTAATTATCTTAAACATAATCTATTTGATTACTTAAAGATTGATGGATTATTAATTAAAGAAATGGTTGATTCAGATAACTGTAAGGAAATTGTTCAATCAATTGTTGATCTTGCAAGTTCACTTAATATGATTGTTGTCGCAGAATATGTGGAACTTGATGAACAAAAAGAGATATTACACAAACTTGGTTGTGATATCTATCAAGGCCATTTGTATTCAAAATCATTACCACTTGATGAATAACTTAATATAAAAGGAGAAATATAATGGCTAAAAAAGGTCCAGGAGCTATGGGTACTTTAGGAAATGTACTTTGGATAATCTTTGGCGGATTATTCGCATCAATTGCCGCATTCCTCTCAGGTATTCTTGCTTGCATTACTATCATTGGTATTCCAGTAGGATTACAAATGTTTAAATTCGCAAAGTTTGTACTCTTACCATTTGGAAAAGAAGTTAGAGAAGTTAATGTTACAGGTTTTAAAACTGTAGTAAATATTATTTGGGCAATATTTGCAGGTTGGGAATATGCTCTTGCATATTTACTAATTGGTGTATTATTCTGTATTACAATTATTGGTATTCCATTTGGTAAACAATACTTCAAGATGGCATCATTTGTCCTCTTACCACTTGGAAGAGATTTTACTTATTAATAATTAAAAAAAGCTGGAGATTAATTCTCCAGCTATTTTTATATAATTAACCAATTATTTCAGATAAATGCATCATTATTTGAATGAAACTGATTCCATTTAATAATGCATGACAAGTAAATGATACAAATACATTATTTCCACTAAAGTGATAGATTAACGCTAAGGCAAATCCAGGTAATGCATAGAGTGGGAAATATGCGAATTCCATTAATGATAGATGAGCAAAATCAAGGTGAATTAATCCAAATAATACAGCACTTATGATGGCACTATAAATCCATTTAATACCCTTGAATGCTTCAAAGACCATAGTTCTAAATTCTAATTCTTCAAGCATTGGTGCGAGAAGCACTACAGTAATTCCAATTAATACATAGTTTAAAGTTGTTGGACATGCTTTAAATAAAGCATAAATTCCTTGTTGGTTAGTTGACTCACCTACATGAAATAACTTATCAAGTAGATTACTAATTTGAGTAGTACCCATTTCAAATAAGAAGAATATTCCAAATGATATTGCTGTAAAGACGAAGAATCCTAATATATGATGTTTCATCTTATTTACTGTATCTTTAAAATATCCAACGAAGAAAGCTATTGACGCAATTAATGCCCCAAGCTTTCCGCCAAACCAAGATACCGTTGCCCCTATTGCTTTTCCGTATAATATTATTTGAATAAGTAGTGATAAGACAACCTCTCCCACAAAACATCCAAGGAATACTAATATTGGCTTAAAATATACTTTTCTTTCTTGTTCTCTATATAAATTTTCGTTTGCTTCCATTTTTAAAACCTCTATTAAATATTATACATTATGTGATACAATATTTTAAAGAATATTGTATAAAAATGGATATTGTAATCGCAACTACTAACCTTGGAAAATTAAAAGAATATAGAGAAATGCTTGAAAAGTATTCAGTTAATTGTCTTTCACTCAAAGATATTAGTTTTGATATGGAAATAATTGAAGATGGTAATACTTTTAAAGAGAATTCTTATATTAAAGCTAAAGCTATTAGTGATTATACTAATCTTCCTGTTATTGCGGATGATTCAGGATTATCAGTTGATGCTTTAGGTGGTCTTCCAGGTATTTATTCTGCGAGATTTAGCGGTCTTGAACATAATGATAAAGCTAATAGACTAAAACTTATTGATGAACTTCATAAATTAAATTTATCTGAATCTAAAGCTCATTTTACTTGCGCAATCACATATATAAATAATGGTGAAGTTATTCAAACTGAAGGTTATGTATACGGCAAAGTAATAGATAAAGAAATTGGTTCTAATGGCTTTGGATATGATTCAATGTTTATCCCTGATGGTTATAATACTACTGTCGGGGAAATTGACGAAGATTCTAAGAATAATATTTCTCACAGACACAATGCATTAATTAAATTAATCGAGGTATTATTCAAGTGAGAGCGATTATATTTAGTGATTCACATGGAAATATTGATTTAGTTAAAGATGCGATAGTCCACTATAAATCTCCTGAATATAGATTTGGACTTGGGGACTATGAGGTTGAACCATATATTCTTGAATGTATGGGAGTAACTGGAGTTAGAGGAAACAGTTACTTAGATCCAGATTGGGACTATTCATTTATTTATACAATAGGAAAATTTAGAATCTTACTTACTCATGGAAACAGATATTCGGTTAAAGATTCTCTCTATACTTTATCTATGTATGCCCAAAGTAAGAATGTAGATATAGTATTTTATGGTCATACTCATGAAGCTAGAATTGATGAGGATGCCCATATCTATTTTATTAATCCAGGAAGTGTTGGAATGCCATTTTATCCAATGTATCCGACAATTGCCTATATGGAAATAAATGGAGATATTTGTAATATAAAAATAGTAGACGCTGTTGATTATAGTGTCTTTAAAGAAATAACTATAAATAAAAATGAATGAATTAGAATTTAATGAAAAAGAGACTGAACTATTAAATAATCTACTAAACGCAAAAAGCGCTAATGAGCCTATTTATGCGTCTCTTTTTAGTTTGCTTAAATTCTATTATGATAATGGTTCATATCTTAAAGTATTAGACTTATATAAAGAATATGAATCAACTAAGTTTAGTGAAACTGAGAAGAAGAGTATTCTTGATTTAAGGATAGGAAGCTTGCTTAAGGCAGAAGATTATAATGAATTATTAAAACTTCTATCAAGTAAAGATACTTTAAATATTGAAGGTATTAATATTTCAAATGTATTATTCTATAAAGCCATTGCCTATGAAGCTTTAGATGAAGTTGATCTATCTATTGAATCTTTGCTAGCTATTAAAGATGATATTTCAAGATATGCGCTAATAAATAAGTATTTAAAGCTTGCGCTTCTTTATACCAGAAAGAATGAAATGGATAAAGCAAAAGAAGCTTATGATTACGCATCTATGGTTGATTTTAACCATAAGAACGATATCTTTTATTTAGTTGAATCAGATTTATACTTTAAAGAAGAAAACTATTTAGAAGCACTAAATTCACTTCAATCATTCTTCTTTAAGAGCTCTAATAAATTCAAATATCTAGATAGATATATCGAAATAATGATTAAACTAAATAATCTAACTGATGCGTATAATTTCTATTTACGTTATAAAGATATGGAACAACTCCGTCTATCTAACGTAAATAAATATAGATTCCTCTTATCCGCAAGAAAGCTATTAAAGATACTTAAGAAAGATACAGAAGTAAATGAAATAGATAACATCTTAAATAGAATTAAACCAGTTTATTATTTAAAGGAAGAAGAAGATCAAGACAAACTAGTTAATAATTTATTATTATTCTCTATAAATCCTTTATCTAAATATGACGATTATAAGAATGTGGTATTCCATTTCTTTAAGCTTTTAAATGGATTAAGTCTAAAAGAAATGATATACATTGAAGAAACTGAAGATTCATTTATTAATCATGAATATTTAGGAAATAGACTAAGAGATAGAGAAATCACAAAACTCTATATTAGAGACAATAATTTAGGCGATTATTTCAAGTTTGATAGCGACGAACTTAATGGTTACATTAACTTTGATTATAAGATAAGTGAAGAAACGTATGCATTAATTAATCTTTCTAATGGTTACGACTCATTTGGATACATACTTATAAATGGAGATATTAGTCAAAGAATTAAAGATACAATAAAGGTCGCTTTACTTAATACGCTTTTAAGACTTAAAGCTTTAAAATCATCTAGTGTTTTAGGTGATGCGCTTCTTTATAATATTTCTTCTGAGAATAGGGGACTTGTTCACTTTATGGGTGATAAAGTAGAACTCATAAACATTAGATCTCGTGAAATATTTAAAACTAAGAGTGTAATGCTTAATCTCTCATATTTAAATAATGCATGTCTAACTAATGACTTCTTTATTGAAAACTTGAAGAAAAAAACTATCTACACATTTAACTTAGAAGACACTGAGGCTATTATTTCCTTTAAACCATTCGAATATAAAGGTGAAATCTATTCATATATTGATGATGTGACTAAGACAGATAAAGAAAGAATAATGGACGAAGAATACTTAACTAATTCATCTCTATCTTTCTATAACGAATACTATTTAAAAGAATACATCTTAAATAAATCAGATTCTTCATATATGGTTATGGGTTTATACATTGGAATAATTGATGAGGATGACACTCTAGATTCAAGAGTTACAAAGCTTGATGCCTTATATAATTATTTATCTCAATGTGTTCCTAAATCTGACCTTTTCTATATTGGTGAAAATCATTTCTTAATCATCAATGATAAGACAGATAAGAGATTAATTGAGTCTTCATATTCAAATATTTCAAAAGGAATCGCTCAACTTTATAAATACACTCAAAGCTTAAGAGAAAAAGAAATAAATGTCTTTGCCTCTAAAGCTTTAAAGAATAAGACTTATGAAGAAGTTGAAGAATTAATTGAATATGGATTTAGACATTCTCTAAATAAAAATTATTTAGTTTTCTTAGATAATGATGAAAAAAGAGAATATGCATTATATAAAACATATGAGACAGAACTCATAAGAAAACTAAAAGAAGAAGACTATAATTTAGAATTCATCCCAGTAATGGATAAGGATAATTATATTCACTACTTTATTCCTAAATTTAATCTTCCATATGCACTCTCTTATTCAATCTTTGATGAAGTAGTATTAAAGAATAAACTTGAGACAAAGAAAGATAAAGTAATGGTTGAAAAGTTATTTACTATGATGAGTGAACTTAATTCATCTCTTAAATTCATAGTGAATATTTCAAGTGAAGCTATTTATAACGATAACTTTGTTAAGAATGTCTCAATATTATTTAAAAAAGCTAACCTTAAAGATAAAGTTATCTTTGAGGTTGAAAATATAAACACAATTAAATACCTTAAATCTTTAAACAGTTTAAGAAACGCAGGTCTTCACCTTGCGGTAAGATTTAAGGGAATTAATGATTTATCTAAGATTGAACTTTTTGATTTAATATTTATTGATTTTATGTGTGATGATTTAATCACTACTAATATTTCAAAAATGATTAATGAATCACTTAAAAAGGAAGTAATATTAGTTGAAAAAGATGCGATAGATAACGCTCTTTCAATTAAATCAACTAATAGAGTTTACACAAAAGAAGATTTACTTAAATTAAATAATTAAAAATTATTTGATTAATTTTAATTATTAATGTAATATAATTATCTTTGCGAGGTATTAAAATGGCGTTTAGAGATTTGACCGTTAAAAATATCGAAGAAGCCGATATAATTATCGCTGGAATTCCATATGATTTATCCGCATCTGTGGGTAAAGGTACAGCTGAGGCTCCTAAGAGACTAAGAGAATTATCTGAATATTTACCTCCATACACAATGGGTATGGATGATATTAAACCACTTAAGATAGCTGACATCGGTGATTATCATTTAGAAAAGAATGAAGAATCATTTGAAAAACTATCAGAAGAAGTTTATGAATTACTTAAAAAGGATAAATTTACTTTATTCTTAGGTGGAGATCACGCAGTTGCGATTTCTACTGAGAAGGCTTTCATTAAGAAAGCTCAAGATAATCATAAAACTCCAGTTTTACTTCATTTAGACGCTCACGCTGATATCTGTGACTTCTATGATGGTTCAATCCTCTCTCATGCGACTCCAGTAAAACGTGCAATCGATAATGGAATAGCTAAAGAAAATGTAGTAATGTTTGGAATTAGAAGTTATGAGGATCAAGAAGTTGAATACTTAAATAAAAATAAAGAGATTAAAGTATTTAACGCAAATGATTTAAACGATAGACTTGATGAAGTAATCAAGTATATCAAAGATAAATATAGTGATTCTAAATATGAAATTCATCTATCATTCGATATTGATATGGTAGACCCATCTTATGCCCCAGGTACTGGAACTCCAGAACACTTTGGAGTAGAATCTAAAAATGCGCTCAAACTAGTAGAAGAATTTATTAAAGATTTAAATATTACTAGTATGGATTTAGTTGAAATATCTCCAGCCCTTGATGTGAATGATATTACATCATGGCTTGGACTTAAAATACTCTATGAATTATTTTATTTATTAAAGGTTAAATTAGGTAAGTAGTAATGAAACATGTAATGCTTGATGCATATGGTTGTGAAGAAAATCAATTATCAAATATGCTTCACATCAATTCATTTTTAAATGAATTATCTTATAAAATGGAATTAAGCCCTATCGCTCCTCCAACACTAATCCCATATTATTATGGAAGTGTTAAAGAAGATGTGGGTGTAAGTGCGTATCAATTACTTTCAGGTGGTCATATCACAATTCATACATTCCCATTAAGAGGCTGTTATTTTGTGGATTGCTTTAGCCAAGATGATTTTGATACAGACTTATTCTATAAATTATTCTATAAAGAATTCCATTTCGATAAAGAATTATCAATTTATAATGTAAGCGATAGAAAGATTGAAGGAAAAGTATTTAAAGAATATGAACCAAATGTAGACTTTGGTCCACATTATATGTCTTTAATTAAAACTACTGAAAGACCTACTATGGAAAAGATGTTTGATTTCCTTGAAAATATTGTTTCAAATATTGGAATGGACGAAATCACAAGAGCTAACGTAGTAAAAGATAGTTTAGTTGAAACAAAGTGGATGAGTGGAATTATTATTATCGCTCAATCTCATATTTCAATTCACTATAACTATGAAACAGGCTTAATTTACGCAGATATCTTCAGTTGTGCGCCATTTGATTATTCAACTTTAGGTGAAGAATTTGGTGTACTTGGTGAAACTGTATCTGAAGAATTAATAGCTCGTGGTACTAAACACTTATATAAAGTAAATTCTAAGATTGAAAAAGAAGTATTAATTGCCGATAGTAACTGGCAAAGAAAAGTAAGGAAGGTGAACTAATGAAAGCCTCTAATATGATTATTGGTACTTTAAAAGAAGCACCACAAGAAGCCGTTATTGATTCTCATATCCTTTTAATAAGATCTGGTCTTGTTAAGAAGGAAGTCGCAGGTATCTATAACTTTATGCCTCTTGGACTTAAAGTACTTAGAAAAATTGAAAATGTAATAAGAGAAGAAATGGATGAATCAGGTGCACTTGAAATCTTATGTAGTGCCCTTCAACCAAAAGAAATCTGGGAAGAATCAGGTAGATGGCAAAAGTATGGACCTGAACTTATGAGACTTAAAGATAGAAATGAAAGAGAATTCTGTCTTGGTCCAACTCATGAAGAAGTATTTACTACTTTAGCTAAAGACTTCGCAAGATCATATAAAGATCTTCCTAAGAATGTATATCAAATTCAAACTAAGTATCGTGATGAAATGAGACCTAGATTTGGGTTAATTAGATCAAGAGAATTTATCATGAAAGATTCTTATTCATTCGATAAAGATGAAGAAGGATTAGATAAATCATATAACGTTATGTATGATGTATATTCAAGAATCTTTGATAGACTTCACTTAGATTATGTACCAGTACTCGCTGATACCGGCGCAATTGGCGGTTCATCATCTCATCAATTCATGGCTCTATCAGATGTAGGTGAATCAACTATCATTTATAATGATAACTACGCCGCAGACCAAGAAAAAGCTGAGACAGTCGCAGAAGATTATAACTCTTCTGAAGAAATGAAAGCTATTGAAGAAGTATCTACACCAAACGTTAAAACTATCGAAGATTTAAGTACTTACTTAAATGTAGATAAACAAAGAATCGTTAAAGCTTTAGTATATAAAAACTTTACTGATAATTCTTTAGTTGTATGTTTCATTAGAGGCGATAGAGAACTCAATAAGATTAAACTTACTAACTATCTTGGAGTTGGTGAATATGATCTTGATTTTGCTAAAGAGAATGAATTTGAATCAGTAGGTTCAGTATTTGGCTTTGTAGGACCAATTGGACTTAAGAATGTAAGAATAATTGTAGATACAGAAGTGCCTATGGTTAAAAACCAAATTGTTGGTTCAAATAAAGCTGATTATCACTTAAAGAATGTAAACTATGAAAGAGACTACAAGGGTGAAGTCACAGACTTAAGACTTGCGGTTTCAGGAAATTTTGATATAATTAAGAAGGAGCCTTTAAAGTCAAGAAGAGGCACAGAAGTAGGTCAAATCTTTAAACTCGGTACTAAGTACTCTAAAGCAATGAACCTAAATTATGTGAATCCAGAAGGTAAAGATACTCCAGTAGTAATGGGATGCTACGGCATTGGTGTTTCAAGAACATTCCAAGCCATAATTGAACAATACCATGATGAACATGGAATTGTATTCCCTGATGACCTTGCACCATATAAGGTTGTCATAATCCCAATTAAATTCAAAGATGAGATGGGTGCAATCTCTGAGCAACTCTACGACACACTTAAAAAGGCTGGAGTAGAAGTCATCTTAGATGATAGAAATCAGTCTTTTGGAGTAAAGTCACACGATTGGGATTTAATCGGTATTCCTTATCATATTATTGTAGGAAGAGATGCAGCCCAAGGTAATGTAGAATTTAAAATAAGAAAATCTTACTCTAGTGAAGTCGTATCAATTGATGAAGCTATAAGTAGATTAACAAAATAAGTTAACGAAAAGCCATCACCGATGGCTTTTTGTGTGGAAGGATAATATGAAAAGGAAGCAGACACTATCGACAATCGCACTTTCAATCATGGCCCTTATCTGGGGTCTATCATATGTTGGCGTAACTGATGCCCTAAACAATGGTTGGGGTCCTTTTCCTATTATCTTTATTAGATCTTTAATAGCCGCAATAGTTATTCTTCCATTTACTGTTAAGAAAGATTGGAAGGATAAGAAGATATATACTCATGGATTACTCCTTGGTATATCAAGTTTCTTAGGCTACGCCTTTCAAACTTATGGACAAAGACTCACATCAATTGGTGAAACTTCATTTATTACATCTTTATATGTAGTATTAATTCCTATTATATTAAGAATAGTAATAAAAAGAAGAGAACCTTGGTTCATCTTCGTATCTTGTGGTATAGCAGTACTAGGTTGTTTCCTTCTTAATGTGAAAATACCATTCTCATTTGATAAGGAACATTTAGTAGGTAACTTAATAGTTCTTGCGGGTGCATTATTCTTCGCCCTTCAAATCATGCTAATAGGTAAATATACAAAAGAAGGCGATGACCCACTACAACTTTCAGTAGTAAACCTAATAGTAATGGCATTCTTATCATTAATTGTACTTTCAATTATTGGAGACTTTAATTTCCATGTAAAAGGCCTTCCAAGTGTAATCTGGGTAGGACTTCTATCGAGTGGACTCTGCACTGTCTTCCAGATGTATGGAGAAAGAAATCTTCCAACCACAGTTTCAGGCATTATTATGTCTCTTGAAAGCGTGTTTGGTGCAATCTTTGCTTTCATTATCTTCCATGAATCAATGACTTGGATTCAAGTTGTAGGATGCGTACTTATTATTATTCCAGTAATAATTGTTCAACTTCCTCATAAGAGAAAAGAAGATAAAGAAAAAGAAGTAAAAGAAAAACCTATACAAATAGAAAAAGAGTTCGAAAATTAATTCGAACTCTTTTCTTCTAATTCAAGTTTTTCGTTCTTATTCTTCTTAAATTTTCTAAGTAAGAAGAATACTAAGAACTCTATTCCAAATATTAGACTTACTACTGCGGTATAAATACCAAGTCTTCCAAATTGATTTTCTGGAAGCATACTAGTTAATGCTTCTCCTAGATCATCACCTTGAAGATACATATAAGTGGCGTTTGGAATCTTTGAATTTAGGTATATACAGATTAAACCTAATACTATTAAGAAAGTTAAAGGTTTCCAAATCTGTTTAATATCATATTTGAATCCTTTCACAAACATCATATAGAATACTGCATAGATTGGAAGAATATGTTCTAACCAGAATTGGTAGTATCTATAATAAGTTGGTCCTGTACGTTGAATAACTGCTGGAAGACATAAAGGTAAGAATCCTACAGTTAAACATACAAATACATCAATATCAAATAAGTTTTTACTTTCAGTAAACACCATGATAGTTGCGAAGATACATGTCCATTCACATACTTGGAATGGAAGACGTGTAAGCATATTGTGTTCACCTAAATCAGAGTTACCAATATAAAGAAGTCTCCAGAAGTAACTCATCTCTGTAAACATCATCGCACATCCTAGTATTGTTCTAAATAGTTTTTCATGTTTAGAGTTCTTTATTTTATCTTTAAAGATATAAGTAAGTGCTATACCAGCGATTAATAGTACTATAGGTAAAAAGTGCCAGAAAGAGAAATATTTGAAGTCTCCTTTTTCACCATATCCAAAGAATCCTTCATTAAAGAATTCACTCCAACTATTATTTGATGGATAATCCATTTTAAATTAATACTCCTACTTTAATAAATCAGCAATCTTAGTTAATAATTCTCTCATTTGATTGAATTCATATAAATCTAAGTATTCATATACACCATGGAAGTTATCTCCACCAGTAGGTAGGTTTGGACATGGAATACCTTTATATGATAACATTGCACCATCAGTTCCACCTCTAATAGGATCATCAATGAATTCAATACCTAATTTTTTATAAGCTTCTTTAGCAATTAATGTTGCGTCAGGATATTTATCAATGATTTCTTTCATATTGAAATATTGATCTCTAATAGTAACTTTAGCTCTAACTGAATTATATTTTTCATTCATCTTAGCTTCAATATCTTTGAAGTATTGTTTTTGTTCTGCAAGATGACTTAAATCAAAACTTCTTAAGATGTATCTTAATGTAGCTTTTTCAATGCCACCCTCCATACCTGTGAGTAAAACAAATGGTTCTCTATCAGCTGAATATTCTGGTTTTTCAAATTCAGGTAATTGTTTATGGAATTCTACTGCGAGTTCTTGAGCGTTAACGAGTACACCTTTACCGATTGATGGATGTACTGATGTACCAAAGAGTTCAACTACTGCTTGTGCGGCATTAAAGTTTTCTTGACTGAATCTATTGATTTGACCACCATCAATAGTGTAGGCGATTAATTTGCCTTCAACGTCTTTTTTAATGAAGTCCACATCAATTCCTTCAGTGCCTCTTCCAATCTCTTCATCGGGGCTAAATGCGACTATAATATTAGGATAATGACCTCTTTCAATTAATCTTTCAAGTAAATCCATAATTAGTGCATCACCAGCTTTATCATCAGCACCAAGAAGAGTATTACCATCAGTAACCATTAAGTCATGACCTTTGTGAACCTCAAGACTTGGGAATACTTTAGGGTCTAATACTTTACCATTTTTAAGAGTAATAGGTGAACCATCAAAATGTACGATTGATGGATTAACGTCTTTGCCTGATGCATCAGGAGCTGTGTCAACGTGAGCCATTAAGAATAATGTATCCTTTTTACCACAGTCACTCTTAAGTTTTCCATAAGTGAAACCATTCTTATAAGTAGCTTCAAGTCCCATTTCAGTTAGTTCATCTTTAAGTAAATTAAGAAGAACTAATTCTTTATCACTTGAAGGATATGTATTACTAAATTCATTAGAAGTAGTTTCAATTTTAATATATCTTTCAAATCTTTTTATAATGTCCATAATATTTCCTCCGCTAAAAAAGATTATAACATATATTTAAAATATATGAATTAATCTTACATTTTTAAAAATCTTTAAATTTATTTCAAACAAAACCATACCTTTTTAAGTATAATTAATATGAGATGAGTTTTATTAAAGGAGAAGTAAGCTATAAAGTTTACTATAATGATCAATCTTCATATGGAGTATACAAGGTTATAATCGAGGAAACCAATGAACCTTATTTTGACTTTCAAAAATCTACCACTATCACAGGTACATTCCCACCTCTTGAAGAATCGGGTACATATATTTTTAATGGTAAACTTGTGTTTAACCAAAAATATGGTTATACCTTTGTGGCTGAGACAGTTGAAAGGGTACTCCCTCAATCAATTGAAGGATTAATTGATTATCTTTCTGGTGACTCATTTAAAGGAATCGGTAAAAACACTGCGACAAAAGTGGTAAATGCACTAGGTATTGATGCGATAAGTTTAATTCTTGAAGACAAAGATGTATTAGATAAAGTTGAATCAATGAATAAGAAGAAAAAAGATACTATTTATAGTACTCTTATTCAAAGTAAGAATATGTCTTCAATACTAGTTACTTTATATTCATATGGAATAAGTCCTAAACTCTCAATGAAGATATATGATAAGTTTAAAGAAAATACCATAGAAGTATTAAAGAAAGACCCATATATCTTAATTGAAGAGATTGAAGGTGTTGCCTTTATTAAGGCTGACCAAATCGCCCTTAAAATGGGTATTAATTTAAGAAGTCCATCAAGAATTGAAGCTTGTATAAATTATGTCCTTTTAAATAATGCGATGGAAGATGGAAATACTTATACAAGAAAAGATGATTTATATAAAGAAGTATTAAAATATCTTTCGTTTGGAAAAGGAGATATAGAACTTTTAGATAATGCGATTGAAGTATTATTATTTAAAAGAAAGATATATGAGTATGAAGATGGTTATTCATACGCATCTATCTATAATAGTGAAAAGTATATCGCATCTAAACTTAAAGAGATGTCTAAAGTTCACACTAAAACATATCCTAAAGAAGAGATAGATGCTTGCCTCAAACGTCTTGAATCAATTCTAGATATTGAATATGAAGATACTCAAAAAAGTGCGATATATGAAGCTATAAATAATAATGTATCTATAATTACTGGTGGTCCAGGAACTGGGAAAACTACTATTGAAAAAGGAATTATATATACACTTAAAGAACTCACAGATATTAATCTTGATGAAATGAAGTTATGTGCCCCTACTGGAAAGGCTGCGAAGAGAATTGAAGAATCAACTGGATACTTCGCAAAAACCATCCATAAGATGCTTGGATATGATACTATGGGTAATTTTACCTATGATAAATATAATCCTCTCCCAGCCAAAGTAGTGGTTGTAGATGAAGCATCTATGATAGACTCATTCCTATTTAAAAATTTATTAGAGGCATTAGATATCGATACTAAACTTGTAATAGTTGGAGATAGTGATCAGCTCCCATCAATTGGCCCTGGTCAAATCTTGAAGGACTTAATTGATTCTAAATACTTTATTACTACTAAACTAACTAAGATTCATAGACAAAAAGAAAACTCAAAGATTATATCTTTAGCCTATGATGTATTAAATGAAAAAATAGAAACTGAGATAGATATAGATCACAATGAATTAGTATTTATTAATTCAAATCAAAGAGATTTATTTGAACTATTAAAAAGATGCGTAGACCACTACACATCACAAGGTTTTGATTTATACCAAGATATTCAAATACTAATTCCTATATATAAAGGCGGAGTTGGAATAGATGCGGTTAATAGGTTCATGCAGATGAACTATAACCCTAATTATGTATCAAAAGATGATGAAAATAGTGAAGAATTAACTAGATTCTTTATTGATGATAAAGTAATTCAACTAGTAAACCAATATGAAGATTCTGTAATGAATGGCGATATGGGAATAGTAGAAGATACATTCGGAGAAAAAGAAGTATTAGTAGATTTTGGAGTAAGTGAAGTATTATATAAAGAAAATACTCTCTCTAATATTGCTCTAGCTTATGCAATCTCAGTACATAAATCACAAGGTAGTGAATTTAAAGTAGTAATACTTCCATTATTCTCAAATTATAGTGTTCTATTAAATAAGAAACTTATTTATACCGCAATAACTAGAGCTAAGGAACATCTAGTTATTATCGGTGATAATAGAGTTTTAAATGATGCGATAAAGATTAATTCTAACGATAGACTCACAACTCTTAAGAGTCATTTATAGGAGAATTTATGAATATAATATTTGACTGTGATCCAGGACATGATGATGCGATAGCTTTACTACTTTTAGGTAGTAATAAGAAATTCAATGTATTGGGTGTTACCACAGAATCTGGAAATCAAACAATTGAAAAGACAACAAGAAACGCAATAAACGTTATTAGTTATCTAAATCTTCCATATAAAGTATATAAAGGTGAATCAAAACCTCTTTATCGTGACGCAGTAATCTGCGATAAGATTCATGGTGAATCAGGACTTGATGGTTTTGAATTCCCTAAATATACAATGAAAGAAGAAAAAGAAGACGCAGTATCATTTATTATTAACGCTGTTAAATCTTCTAAAGAAAAAGTAACTATTGTAACTACCGGACCGATGACCAACGTTGGTAAAGCTTTAATGGTTGACCCATCAATTAAATCTAACATAGAAAAAATAGTTTTAATGGGTGGATCTATTGGCGCAGGAAACGTTACTCCAGCTGCTGAATTTAATATTAATTGTGACGCTGAAGCCGCAAACGTATGCTTTATTTCAGGTATTCCTATTTATATGATGGGTCTTGATGTCACAAGAAAAGTTCTTGTTACTGACGAGATTGTTAATAGAATTTCAAAGATAAATAATAAAGCTTCAGAGATGTTTTCTAAACTAATGAGAGTCTTTATTGATAATCAAAAGAAAGTATTCCATTTAGATGGAGCTCCTCTTCATGATCCGGTTACAATTGCTTATTTAATTGATCCAAGTGTCGTTGAAATGAAATATGTAAATACTGAAATAGATTGTGCTAAATCATCTAGTTATGGTCGCACTAACTGCGATATTCCTGGCTATTTAGGTAAAAAACCTAACTCATATGTCGCAGTTGAAATAAACATAGAAAAATACTTTAATATCATAGAAGAAGCTATTAAATCATACAATTTCCTATAGAAAAAAATTGAAACATATAGACAGATATTATATAATAATAATATCCTGAGGTTTTAGTTGTGGGCTTAAGAAAATATATCCCTAATGAGTATAGGAAAAGAATAAAAGATATCGACTATAAAACACTATTTAACGAGGGTAAGAAGATTATCTTTTTTGATTTGGATAATACTCTAGCGGATTATGAAACTCACCACGCAACTGATGAACTTAAGAAAACGATTGAAAATATAAAATCTACAGGATTTAAGATAACTATTTTATCAAACAATCATAAAGGAAGAGTTACTACGTTTATGAGAGAACTTGGGGTAGATGGCCTATATGATTTAGGTAAACCATTTACTGGTAAAGTAGTTAAATATATGAAATATAACAAATATTCTGCTGATGAAATTATCTTAATTGGAGATCAAGTGATGACTGACTTGAAATTCGCAAGTAAACTGGGATTCTATTCAATCCTAGTTGATCCAATTAAACCAGAGACAGAACATTGGTATACAAGAATCAATAGATTCTTTGAAAGAATGAAGTTAAGAAGCATTGAAAAGAAGTTGAATGAAGTATATGTAGATTTAAAACTAGGGGAAAGAAAAATATGAGCGAACTAGAACTTAGATGCCCAGGATGTGGCGCTTTAATTCAAACTGAAGATAAGAGTATAGATGGATATATTCCAAAAGAAGTATTAATTGAAAAACAATCTAAAGGCGAAGAAGTAATTTGTCAAAGATGTTTTAGAATTAAAAATTATAATGAAATAATATCTAACGATATTACTGGAGAAGATTATCTAAAGGTAATCTCTACAATTAAAAATGAAAATGCTCTAGTTGTTTTAATTGTAGATATATTTGATTTCTCTGGTTCATTCCTTCCAAACATCAAGAGATTAACTGGACAAAATGATGTAGTACTCGCAGCTAATAAAGTTGATTTACTACCATCATCAGTTAAGAAAGAAAAGATCTTAGCTTGGATTAAGAATATGTGTATAGATGAAGGATTAAATGTCTGTGATACAGTATTAATCTCATCTAAGAAAGGCTTATATATTGAAGAATTAATGGATTCTATTGATAGATTTAGAAATGGTAGAGATGTATATGTAGTTGGTTCATCTAATGTTGGCAAATCTAAATTAATCAATCAATTACTTAAGAGACTTCATTGTACAGACCTAGAACCTTTAACAGTTTCATACGCTCCTAATACAACATTAAACTTTATTGGTTTCCCTCTGGATGAAAAGACTAAAATCTATGATACTCCGGGAGTATTAAATAGACATCAATATTTAAGATATCTAACAAAGAAATCATTAAAGATTTCTGTGCCACAAAAAGAAGTAAAACCTCTAGTATATCAACTAGATAGTGAACAAACTCTATTTATTGGAGGACTCGCAAGATTTGACTTCTTAAGTGGAGAGAAAGGCGGAAAGAATAACGTTACACTTTATTTCTCTAATAAATTAAATGTCCATAGATGCAAAACTCAAAACGCAGATGCATTCTATGAAACAAAACTTTATTCACTCTTAACTCCACCATTCTCAGCCCAAGAAAATCTTCCAAAGTTCGCAGTATCTGAATTCCATATTAGAGATACTGAGAAACACGATATCGTTATATCTGGCTTAGGATTTATTTCTTTAAGAGGACCATTCTATGTTAGAGTATATGCACCAGTAATGGTAGGAATCTATGTAAGGAAAGCTATCATTTAATGGATTATAGTAAAGATTATCTAACATACACAAAACGTATGGTTAATAAGAAAAGATATAACCATACACTAGGAGTAGTTGAATCCGCTATTAAACTCGCAGAAATCTATGGCGGAGATATAAATAAAGCTAGAATCGCCGCATCTCTTCATGATGTGACTAAAAATATGGATATGGATGAGCAATTAGAACTCATCACAAAGACTTTAGGACCTGATGCTATAGATGAACTCCCAGGTGGCGCAATTCATTCATATAGTGGCTATATCTACGCAATGGATTACATTGGAATAGATGATATAGATATATTAAACGCAATTAAGAATCATACACTGGGTCGTCCTAATATGTCTTTACTTGAAAAAATCATCTATGTCGCAGATTTCATTGAACCAGGACGCACATCAGAAGAGTCTAAAATATGCGCTAATATCGCATATAATGAATCTTTAGATAAAGCTGTATTATACGCAATAAATGTAGTAGTAAGTGAACTTACTGAGGCAAAAAGATATATTGCCCCTATCACATTTGAAACCAAAAAATATTTTGAGGAATTAGTAAAATAAATGACACAATTAGAACAAGTAACTAAAGCATTAAAAGAAACAAAACTTGAAGATATATCAGTATATGATCTTGAAATGTCTTCACCATTCTTTGATTATTTTATTGTCGGTACTGCCCACAATAAAAGAGAATTAAACTCAATCGTTTCAAAGATTTGGGAAGAAAACATTGGATATAATCATATCGAAGGTACTGATGAATCTGGTTGGATTTTAATTGATATGGGTTCTATTATCTTAAACATCATGACAGAAGAAGCTAGAAACCTATACAATCTTGATTCTTTATACATTAAATACAAGAAAATTAATATTGAATAAAAATATTTTGACTAAAAAACACCTCCTTAAGCGTTTATTAATATAGGAGGTGTTTTTTATATGAAGAAAACTATTATACTTGTATCTATTATCTCAGCCGCAGTAGTGCTTGTGGTCTTATTTAATTTTCTATATAAAGGTGGTCATTTTGATAGAGTAAAAAAGACCACTTCAATAGAGACAACCATAAAGACAAATAAACCTAAAACTAATATTGAAGAAGTGTCTATTATAGTTGAGATTAAAGGCGCAGTTAATTATCCTGGAATCTATGTCTTTGATCATAGCGATGTGAGAATCTATGAAGTAATAGAAATGGCCGGAGGATTAACTCCACTTGCGAATACTGATGCGCTAAATTTAGCGGAAATAGTAGAAACTAATTCATCTATTTATATTTCTAAATCAGTAGATAGTGATAGTTACACAATTAAAATGGGTATACAAAAAGGAAAGATAAATATTAATACCGCAAGTCTATCAGAATTAATGAGCTTAACGGGAATAGGAGAGAGAAAAGCTCAAAGTATTATTGCTTATAGAAATAATCATGGGTTCTTTAAAAACGTTGAAGAATTAAAGAATGTGGATGGGATAGGTGATGCGCTATTTGAATCAATTAAAGAAGATATTACGGTATGATGAAATATCTTCTTTAATTATATATTTAGCTATATCTGTATTATTTTTATATGTATCTTTAATTCATCCATTATTCTTAATAATCTATATTGGATATGAAATATTTCTTTATAAAAAGAAGAAGATATTATTTTATTATTCGTTGGTATTATCGTTGATCTTCTTTATTATATATTTCTTGAATGTCATTCTTTATAATTCATATAATCTTTCGTCAACTATAAAAGGAATAATAACTTATAAAGATGAAAAACACTTATTGATTAAAGATAAAGGATACTTTATAAAGGTTTACTATAAGAATAGAAATGATTTAAGAATAGGTGATAAAGTATCTATAAATTATAAAGAAGTATTCATAAATTCAAGACAGATTGAAGGCATATTTTCCTACGATAGATATAAGATAAGAAAAGGAATAGTGAAAGAGGTTGAATTAACCTCTTATACCTATTTAAAGCATACGTTTTCTATTTATTCACTTAAAGGAAGTATTATTTCATATATAGATAATAACTTTGATACATACGGAAAACTCTATTTAAAAGAGTTGATTTTAGGCATTAACGAATTTGAAAACGAAATGAGTGATGGAATAAAAGAATTGGGTATTATTTATCTATTTGCGATATCTGGATTGCATATCTCTATCATTAAAGGAATAATTAAAAAAGTTTTGTCTATCTTTAATATTCCACTAGAAATAGAAGAGATAGTTGTGATAGTAATGCTTGTTTTATACTCATTAATTACTAATGGATCAGTATCTATAAAACGTGCAGTAATTATGAATGTAATATTTTCTTTATGTTCATTATTAAAACTAGATCAAAATAGGCTTGATGTCTTGTCTTTTAGTTTATTTATTAATTTATTACTAAATCCATTTTAAATATTATCGATAGGTCTATATTTATCATATCTATCCACAGGACTTATATACTTATTAAATAAGAATATAAACACATTTAAATTAACGTTAATTATTACTATGTTTAATATACCGTTTTTACTATATTTCAATCACGAAGTATCATTATTTACAGTTTTATATTCAATACTATTTGGCCTTATATTCTCATATGCCTTTATTCCGCTTAGCTATTTGATTGTATTAATATCTCCTCTATCATTTATCTATGAATGGATATGTAAACTATCTAACTATATGATTAATCTATCCAATGATTTAAACATAATGATTAGATTTAGTATTAAAAGCCCACTATTTTTAATACTTCTGATAGGAACTATATTCTTGTTTCTGATTAGAAAAGAAAAGAAGGATAAAGCTTTAGCTTTAGTATCTTTGGCATTTATATTATCTTTGAATTATTTTTCATCCGCATTTACTTTATTTCCTAAAGTTAAATTCTTTGATGTTGGTCAAGGAGATGCGGCGCTTTTAAGACAACATTTTAAAGTCGCATTAATAGATACAGGTGAACAAGATAAATATGATTCA
>JAEEGK010001414.1_pt1 | contig 60223 bp, 53 predicted proteins | sample 8958771 | NCBI WGS metagenome assembly JAEEGK01 (sample SAMN16246547, study PRJNA631951) | gut metagenome | biome: gut microbiome; feature: rumen; material: SC-attached | host: Bos | place: Iran: Karaj | collected 2018-10 | reverse complement strand
CTGCAAAACTTCAGGGAAGAGTATATGCATGCAGAAACACACTTCAGTTTTTTACCATTCCGATAGGCCTTATGCTTGGAGGATTGATGGTTGATGATGTATGCGAACCCGTAATGAGCAAGGCAGGTCCGGCCATGAATTTCCTATTTGGAACAGGCAAAGGCTCGGGCGCGGCACTTATGATGTTTATCCTTGGTGTTGCGGGTACGTTAATGTGCATAGTCTTTTGGTACAAATTAAGAAAATACAAATATACCGATGAATGATTCGGTTGAAAGAAAAAGAGTCCGGAATTGAAATGATATATTCCGGACTCTTTTTGGTATGGAGGCTTTCTAGCGTTTTGGCGATAGTTTTTTTAAGTAATCGATATAACGGACAGTAAGTTGTGAAGGGTGTATTGCCTGCGGAAGAATGTATCCGATCTCCATATAATCGTCAACATCCAGAGGTTTTGCGATGATGTTTGGACCGTTTAATTCTTCGCTGATCACACCGCTGCAGATGGTATAACCGTTTAATCCTATAAGCATATTAAAAAGTGTGGCACGATCGCATACCACAAGTTCTTTGTCGCAGTCAACAGTACTTAAGATCTCTTCGGAAAAATAAAAAGAATTGTGACTTCCCTGCTCGTACGAAAGTCGGGGATAAGGTTTTAAATCTTCAAGTGTTAATTTCCTTTTCTTAGCAAGGGGATTTTCTTTACCCAAAAATACATGAGGCTTGGCCTTAAAGATCCTGTTAAATGAAAGATTGTTATCACGAAGTGTTTTTCTGATCACGGTTTCGTTGAAACTGTTTATATAGAGAATTCCGATCTCGCTTCTTAAATGTGCTACATCATCGATTATTTCATAGGTCTGGGTTTCTCTCATATGAAATTCGTACTTTTCGCCGCCGTATTCTTTAAGAAGCTTAACAAATGCCTCGACGGCAAATGAATAATGCTGAGCCGAGACGCAGAATCTTTGTTTTCCTCCGGGCTTCCCTGTATATCTTTCATTGATAAGGTTGGCCTGTTCGAGAACCTGTCTGGCATATCCTAAGAATTCATCTCCATCGGGCGTCAATTCAACACCCTTGTTTCCACGTGTAAAAAGAGTGATACCGTATTCGCTTTCAAGCTCATGAATGGATGCGGTCAATGACGGCTGCGCGATAAAAAGCTTTCTTGCCGCTTCGGTTATATTCCCTGTATCTGCTACTGTAATGATGTATTGCAGTTGTTTTAAAGTCATTCGATCAAACCTCTTGATATAGATTACATATGTAATATATCAAACGCCATAGGAAAAATCTATGGACAACCGAAACTTTTTGATATTTTACCTACTTGAAGCGTAGGTTTATACTCGACACATACAATCAAGAGGAGGATTACTGACATGCAGACATCTATTATCGGGTATCCCAGGATCGGAGCCCACAGAGAACTTAAATTTGCTTCCGAAAAATATTTTAAAGGAGAAGTTGATATAAATGAATTAACATCGGTTGCAAAGGATCTTAGAAAAGAACACATCAAGAGTCAGAAAGAGGCCGGGATCGATTTCATAACATCAAATGATTTTTCTTTATATGATATTTTACTTGATACGGCTCTTTTGTGCGGGATCGTTCCTAAAAGATACAAGGAACTCGGACTCTCCGACACAGATACATATTTCGCGATGGCAAGAGGATATCAGGGAGAAAAGGGTGACGTTAAAGCTCTTGCGATGAAGAAATGGTTTAACACCAATTATCATTACATCGTTCCGGAGATCGAAGATGAAACAGAAGTAAAACTTTCAGGCTCCAAGATATTCGATGAATATGATGAAGCGAAGGCAAACGGATTTGAAACAAAGCCTGTTATCATCGGCGCATATACACTTTTATCCCTTACAAGATACACGGGATCAAAAAAGAAAGAAGATTATCTTGACGATATCATCGCTGTTTACAAAGAGATCTTGGCCGGATTGGAAAAACGCGGTACAAAATGGATCCAGATCGAAGAGCCCTCACTGGTTCGCGACATCAATGCTTCCGAAAAAGATTTTCTTTTGAAACTCTACAAAGGTATCTTATCCGGTAAGGGCAGTGTCAAAGTTTTGCTTCAGACATATTACGGTGATGTAAGAGACGTATATGAGACCTTGACGGGACTTGATCTTGACGGTATCGGACTTGATTTTGTTGAAGGAAAAGAAACATTAAATCTTGTCAACAAATTCGGATTCCCCAAGGATAAGATCTTATTTGCAGGTCTCATAAACGGCAAGAATATCTGGAAGAATGATTATGCCAAAACACTTGATGTTTTAAACCTTTTAAAAGACAAAGGTATCAATGTCGTTCTTTCGACTTCATGCTCGCTTTTGCATGTACCTTACACTCTGGACGGCGAGGAAAAACTTCCCGAAGACAAAAAGAAGTATTTTGCTTTTGCAAAAGAGAAACTTGTCGAGTTAAAAGAGATCGCATTACTTTACGAAAATGCAGATTACAAAAATGATGCGGCATTCGCAGCAAATCTGAAACTTTTTGGATCAAAGAGAGACTGCGAAAACGAAGAAGTTCAAAAGAGATTATCCGAGATTAAGGATGAAGATTACGTAAGACTTCCCATCAGAAAAGAAAGAGAAAAGATTCAAAAAGATACATTAAAACTTCCCAAGTTCCCGACAACGACTATCGGTTCTTTCCCTCAGACAAAGGATGTAAAGAAAAACAGATCCGATTTCAAGAAGGGACTGATAAGCGAAGAAGAGTACAAGAAATTTAACCGTGAAAAGATCGAGCGTGCCATCAGATGGCAGGAAGAGATCGGACTTGATGTTCTGGTACACGGTGAGTACGAGCGAAACGACATGGTTGAATACTTCGGTGAATCGCTCGACGGATATCTCTTCACACAGAATGCATGGGTTCAGTCATACGGAACCAGATACTTAAAGCCGCCCATCATCTGGGGAGATATAAGCAGAAAGAATCCCATAACCGTAGAGTGGTCCGTATATGCACAGTCTCTTACCAAAAAATACGTAAAAGGAATGCTGACAGGGCCCGTAACTATCTTCAACTGGTCATTCCCCAGAGAAGATATCAGCATCAGGGAATCCATGACTCAGATCGCACTTGCTATAAGAGATGAAGTGCTTGATCTTGAAAAGAACGGAATAAAGATCATCCAGATCGATGAGGCGGCATTAAGAGAAAAACTTCCTTTAAGAAAATCAGACTGGAACAGCGAGTATCTTGATTTTGCCATCCCTGCTTTCAGACTTGTTCACAGCGGCGTAAAAGCGGAAACACAGATCCATACACATATGTGTTACAGCGAATTTACAGACATCATTCCCGCGATCGACAACATGGATGCCGATGTTATCACATTTGAAGCATCAAGATCAGATCTGCTCATCCTGGATGCATTAAAAGAAAACAATTTTGAGACGGAAGCGGGTCCCGGTGTATATGATATCCATTCGCCCAGAGTACCGTCTGTGGATGAGATCGTCACAGCGCTGCAAAAGATGAGAAAGAAACTTGATGATGAAAAACTTTGGGTTAATCCCGACTGCGGTTTAAAGACAAGAGGAGAAGAGGAGACCAAACCCAGCCTTATCAATCTGGTAGAGGCTGCGAAGATCATTCGTAACGAGGCTTAAATAATGAAGGTATCTGAGATATACAAAAGCGGAAGGAAATCTCTTTCATTTGAGATTTTCCCTCCGAAAAAAGATGAAGAATTAAAAAGCATAGATGAGACGCTTGAGGTGCTCGGCGAACTGAACCCTGATTTTATCAGTGTGACGTTCGGAGCCGGCGGCAGTGCAAATTGCAATAAGACCATAGAACTGGCAAAAAAGATCAAGGAAGATTATAATATCGAGCCGGTGGTACACCTTACATGCATTCATTATGATGTAAATGAGATAGACAGATTTACTGAGGAATTAAAGGATTCGGGTATAGAAAACATATTGGCGCTTCGCGGCGATGTTCGCGAAGATATTCCCAGAAAAGAAGACTTCTCTTATGCATCGGATTTGGTGACTCATCTTAAAGAAGACAGTGACTTTTGTGTTCTCGGTGCCTGCTATCCCGAACGACATCCGGAATCGGCAAATATGGTCGATGAAATAAAGCATCTTAAAGCGAAAGTCAATGCGGGTACGGATGTATTGCTTTCACAGCTTTTCTTTGATAATTCACGTTTTTACGAGTTTGAAGAAAGATGTAAGATCGCGGATATAAACGTTCCGGTGATCCCGGGCATCATGCCTGTTGTAAAAGCATCGCAGATCAAAAGAATGATATCCATGTGCAATGCATCATTTCCCGAAAGGTTTCAAAAGATCGTTGATAAATATGAAAATAACAAAGAAGCACTGTTCGATGCGGGAATGGCATATGCGATAAGTCAGATAATAGATCTTTTGGCATGCAATACTGAAGGGATTCATCTTTATACAATGAACAATCCCGTTATTGCACGAAGAATATGTGAAGGTATTAAAAATATAGTTTAGATATTTCTAAAATATTATATAATAAGAGAGTCGTCGCTTTTATTTATGGCGCCGGCTTTCTTTTTTCTTTGCTTGGACAGCTTACATTCCGGGTAAGTAAATTAATTGTACAAAACAGGAGAATCTATAATGATAACCAATAAAGAAATACTTAATGTCGCAATGCGTCAATCGGCAGAAGATCTAGGATGCAGTCCCGATGATTTTTTAAAAACATCGAACGTGATCGTTCCGTTTAAATTGAGTGAGAAAGCAAAGAGTTATTATAAACTTCCGATCGCATGCAATTTCGTATCTTACGGAAATAACTTAGTGGCAGCAGTCACGGATGAAGTTTCGGATATCGTAAAAGAATACACTGAGAAATTCAGTTTCTACCATTGCTTTGAAACGCCGAATATGTACTGGTTTAATGAAAAACTTGCGGAAAAAGGATATACTGTCTGCTTTTTTGCGGAGTATTATCTTCCCGATGTTGATAAGGTGAAAGAATTACCCTGCCCTTATGAGATGAAGGTGCTCGAAAAAGGCGGATTCGATGACCTTTATGTACCCGAATGGTCCAATGCTCTCTGTGCTGACAGAAAACATCTGGATGTGCTTGGCGTCGGAGCATATGATAACGGAAAACTTATCGGTCTTGCAGCGTGTTCCGCAGATGCCGAAGAAATGTGGCAGATCGGTATCGACGTTCTTCCCGAATACAGAAGAAACGGTATCGCAGCTGCATTGACATCAAAGCTGGCTTTGGAAATCTTTAAAAGAGAAAAGATACCTTTTTACTGCTCGGCCTGGTCAAATATCAGATCCGTTCGAAACGGTATCAAAAGCGGGTTCATTCCCGCATGGGTCGAACTTACAGCCAAACCGATCGATGTGGTAAAAGAAATGAACAGATAATACAGAAAAAATCAGTTTTTATTGTAAAGAAAAAATGATAAAATACCTTTTGGAAAAAATAAAAGGAAAGAAAAACAATGAATAACTTTTTGGATATGATAACTCTCGTTAACGACAAAATTAACGGTTTTGTCTGGGTAACGATCGGACTCTGGCTTCTGATAGGAACCGGTATAATCATGACTTTTGTGACCGGATTTTTCCAGGTAACCCATATCGGGCACTGGATGAAAAAAACGGTCGGAGGAGTATTTCAGAAATCAGCCCACAATAAAAAGGAAAAAGGCAGCGTGTCACAGTTTCAGGCACTGTGTACCGCACTTGCCGCTACGATAGGTACAGGTAATATCGCAGGTGTTGCGGCAGCCATAGTTATCGGCGGACCCGGCGCGGTCTTCTGGATGTGGGTGGCAGCGTTCTTCGGTATGATGACAAATTATTCCGAGAATATACTCGGTATTTTCTTCAGAAGAAAGAATAAAGACGGCGAATGGTCCGGCGGTGCGATGTATTATCTTCAGGACGGTCTGGGAGATAAGAAACGTCCCAAGGCTTTGCAGATAATCGGTAAGACGCTTGCCATAATCTTTGCGATCTGCGCATTCCTTGCTTCTTTCGGTATAGGAAATATGGGACAGATCAACAAAATAGTTTTAAATGTTCAGTCGGCATTTTTCTCAAATGTTGAAGTTGCTCCTTTATTCGGAGCGCTCCCTACGATCCCTTTTATCATCGGTTTTGTGATAATGGCTGTAGCCGCACTCATTATCATCGGCGGATTAAAAAGGATCGCAGCCGTTGCGGAAAAGGTCGTTCCTTTCATGGCGGTCCTTTATATCATCGGAGCGCTTATAATAATATGTGTTCACTTTAACAGCATCATTCCCGCATTTTTATCCATCTTTAAGTTTGCATTCGGTGCAAAAGCGGTTGTCGGCGGTACGGTCGGCGCGATGTTTAAGAGTGCGATCACACAGGGATGCAAGAGAGGCGTATTCAGTAACGAAGCGGGTCTTGGTTCATCCGTTATGGTTCATTCGAACTCTGATGTCAAAGAGCCTGTAAAACAGGGCTTATGGGGCATCTTTGAAGTGTTTGCCGATACATTCGTAGTTTGTTCCATGACAGCTATCGTGGTGTTGACAAGCGGATATATAGATCTTGAAACAGGTCATTTTATCGATGTTGCAGGTGTTTCTGATGCTAACCTTGTAGCCAAGGCTTTCGGCGGTGTGTTCGGACCTGCGGGAGAATGGTTTATCGCATTGGCGATCTTCCTCTTTGCATTCACTACGATCCTCGGATGGTCACATTACGGAAGCAAAGCGGTCGAGTATCTTATCAACGAAAAAGCAGTTATCGTTTTCAGGATTCTGTTCGTATCCTTTATGATCGTCGGAGCGCTTTCCACATCATCTCTTGCATGGGATATTTCCGATACGTTCAACGGAATGATGATGATCCCCAACCTTATCGGTGTATTAAGTCTTGCACCGTTGGTTTATCGCCTGACGAAAAATTACGTTGATCGTAAGATCCATGGAAAAGATGAAAAGCCCATGCTTTCATATTTCCCGGAGATCCAGGAAGAACACGAAAAGAAAGTGCTCGAAGGAGAGGAATAAAAACATTGCATTATCTGTAACCGGATTTGCACTTTGCGTACAGCGGTATGGAATAATTATTGATATCCCTTTATTCTTAAGAAAAGAATGAAGGGATATTTTTATGAACAAAAAGAAGATCTTAATAATTTCGATAATCGCCATAGTGCTCGTTCCGATCATTTTAACCGCGTCGGGATTTGCGATCCTTGAACACAAAGAGAAAAGAACCGATGATGACTTTTCGGAATATATAGATTCAGATAAATACAGCGAGCCTGTTTATGTTGACGGGATCGAAGTGATAACCCAGGATGTTTCGTGCGGATATGCTGTGCTGGAAATGTTTTCTGCGTGGAACGGGGGCGATCTGACCGAAGAAAAACTGTACGAAGGATACGGGAGGGTGGTTACTTCGACAGGCGAAGCATTTTGCGATGAGATGAACAAACAGTTTCCGGACTACACTACGGTTATGTATAAGTATCTGAAAAATACGGAACTGATAGATCTTACATATGATTCCCTTTCGGAAGGCATGCCGGTCCCTGTGGAATGGGCAGCCAAAAAAGATGAAGAATGGACACTTCATTATTCACTTGTAACAGGTATGGATATTCCGAATGATACGGTAACCGTTGCCAATCCGTACGGATATTTGGAAAATGTTTCGGTTGATGAGTTTATTTCAAGAACCCGTTTTGACGCATATGAAAACATGCCCCTCTTTTTACGGATGGGATTCGTGTTTGGCGTATTTGAAAAGAATTCGATCTTTATCGTAAAAGAAAAAGACAGATAAAGACATAGAATCTATCAAAATTGTTAAAAAATTGTTCAAAAATAATCAATAGAAAGTTATTTTTCAAACGTATAATCAATAGGTGTAAAAGGAAACGGAGGTTTATTTTATGAAAAATAATGGATCTAAGGGATTAATATTTGTTATACTCGGTGCAGTAATGGCGGTAATAACGTTTTGGTTGATTTATTGCGCTATTGAAGGAGGAGGTTTGCCGGGTTTCGTCTACTTTTTCCTGCTTCTGTCGATACCGCTTACTGTTAACGGGGTCGCATATCTTTTTTACATATTCTTTAATGCATCAACTCAGGATGAAAACAGAGCTGTCTTACCGATAATATGCGGCGCGGCAACGCTGATATCGGGCATAGCAGGCTTAATATCTCTGATCAACGATCACAGTTTTATGTTTAAAGGATTTACGGCACAACTTATATGGTTCTTTATAACGCTGCCGATATTTATCCTGACGATAATACATTTTGCGGTAATATTCGTAAAGATGTTCAAAAAAGTTAAAACATCGAACACATAAAAGCTCAAGGATAATTATAAAAGAAAACAAGGTTGTGATAACGCTCTCTCATTGCTATGATAGTTTTGAGGAGCGTTATTATATTTTGGGAGTTAAGGAAATGAGAATAGAAACAGAAAGACTTATCATAAGATCGATAGAAAAAGGAGATGAAAAAGTATTTGCCGAAATGGCAAAGGACGGAAGTTTCGACGAACTCGGATTTGACGAAAACTGTTCGGAGTGGATCGATGAATGGATAGATGAAGCGATCGCACTTTCCGAAAAAGACGATCCGAGAGTGGATTATATACCCTGTACGATCTGTTTAAAAGAAAATGAAGAAGTTATCGGCAATGTCGGAAATACATACTATGAGGATACGAAAAAGATCGGCATAGTGTATGGCGTCGGAGCAGAGTTCAGAAAAAAAGGATATACATCCGAAGCTGTGAGGGCTTACCTTGAATACTTTTTCGATCATTACAAAGAAGATGAGATCATCGCAACGATCCTTGCAGATAATGTACCTTCTTACAAAACAGCGGAAAGATCCGGATTTGAACTTATCGAAACAAAAATGTATAAAGATATTTACGACGATGAAGAACGTTTATATCGTTTTTACGCAGCCAAGAGAAAATAACTCTGCCAGGAGCAGTCAGATTGAGCTCAGCCCGACAGGCCCGAATTGTCGGGCTTTTTTAGTGCTTTTTTAAAAAATATATAAAAAAACCGACTAAAAGTCGAAAAAACTGTTGACAACCTCAAAAATACCCTTTACAATAAAAACCGACCAGTAGTCGAAAAACAGAAAATTTTTTTTTGAATCAATACAGGAGGTAGTTAATATGGATAAGAAAAACGGTAAGAAATATAAATACAGACCGGTTTTGTTTTTTGCGCTCACATATCTTTTGACCTGGATCTTCTGGGTACCCGCAGCTTTTGTAAATGAAAATGCCGGAGCTATCTTAATGCTTGCAGGCCTTATCATGCCAGCAGTAGTATCAACGATATTTGTTCTTGTTTCCGGTTCGGATGTGTTAAAGAAGGATCTTAAAAACAAGATCATCGGATTTTATAAAGTTAAGTGGGGCAATGTGATCTTTGCAATATTTGTTTTCGCTGCGATCGTAGCGTGTTCAATCCTACTTTCCCTTGCTTTCGGACAATCGCTCGATCAGTTTTCGTTTACCGAAGATTTCTCATTTACCGGAGTAGGTTTTGCAGGTGCGTTCCTTGCAGTAACTCTTGCTTCGGTACTTGAGGAGATCGGTTGGAAAGGATATTGTGAAGATTCGATCGGTAACTATATGAACTGGTTCTGGGAATCGCTTCTTTTCGGTGCGATCTGGTCGCTCTGGCACTTACCGCTCATATTTATCAAAGGTACATATCAGGCCGGTCTTATGGTGAATCCTCTTTTTGTAATAAATTTCTTTGTCAGCGCCATCCCGATGGGGTATATTATTACTTGGGTGTATCTTGCAAGTGACCGTTCGATCCTTGCGTGTATCGTTTTCCATATGGCAGTTAACTTTATCCAGGAAAAGATAGCGATGACACCCGAGACAAAGTGTGTTGAAACGATCGTTGTCATCATTGCGACAATCATCATCGTGCTTATAAAGAAAGATATGTTCTTCTCGAATCGACATGTCGGAAGACTTCTTGACGATCTGTCGGATTCTCAGAAGGAAAGCGAGGGAAAGAATGAAAAAAGGAGAAAAGAGAAAACTCGATCTCTTGAAGACTGCGTATGAGATGTTCATAACACGCGGGTATGAAAATACCAGTGTTGATGAGATCATCGAAAAAGCAGGGATCGCGAAGGGAACATACTATTACTATTTTTCAAGCAAGGAACAGATGCTTGAAGAAGTGATAGATATGATGCTCGATTCGCAGCTTGAAAAGGCAAAAGCTTTACTTGAACTCGATATTCCCATCCCTCAGAAAATAGTGGGAATAGTTGCATCGATCCGTCCCGGCCAGGATGAAATGCCGATAGAAGACGCATTGCATTCGCCCGAGAATCTGCTGATGCATGAAAAGATCAATAAAAAAATAATAGAGGAGGTTTCACCTCTTTTGGTTAAAGTCGCCGAGGACGGAATATCCGAAGGTGTGTTTGACTGTGACAATATTCTTGAGCGTGTGAAGATAATCCTGATATTAAGCAATGAATTGTTTAACGAAGCGGCTTATACAAAAAGAGACGTTGAGGTCTTTATAGATGTTCTGGAAAAAACACTTGGAGCAAAGAAAGGAACAATGGCATTTGTAAAAGATCTCATCGGATAAGATACAAATGACCATGAATAAAAGTAAATCCAATTTTTCCAAATTTATTCTTTTATGGACAGGAGAGCTGATCTCCTCCATAGGCGGCGGACTTACGAGTTTCGGACTCGGAGTATATATATTCCAGAAAACAGGAAGCGCCTCCGGAATGGCTCTTGTGACGTTACTCGGGTTTCTCCCTACCCTCCTTTTGAGCGTTCCGGCAGGTGTTCTTGCCGACAGGTTCGACAGAAGACTTTTAATGATGATAGGCGACGGCCTTTCGGCACTCGGCATCGGATATATCCTTATCTGCATGCTGACGGGCGAAGCAAAGCTCTGGCAGATATGCCTCGGCGTATTTATAAGTTCCGTCTTTTCATCCCTGCTCGAACCGTCTTTCCGTGCAACGATCACGGATCTTCTGACAAAGGAAGAGTATTCAAAGGCCAGCGGTCTGGTATCGCTCGCAGGCAGCGCGAGATATCTTTTCTCACCTGTGATCGCGGGATTCCTTTTAACAATAAGTGATGTAAAACTTTTACTTATCATAGATATCTGCACATTCGCCCTGACAGTTATAAGCGCGGCAGTAGTAAGAAGAAGCATTGAAACAAAGATAGAGGAGAAAAAAGAATCCTTCCTCGTAAGCTTAAAGGAAGGCTGGAAAGCTCTTACCGTAAAGAGGGGCATAATCATCCTTGTTTTACTTTCATCGGTTATGACGATGTTTATGGGTATGTTTCAGATACTCGCCGAACCCTGCATACTTGCTTTTAAAGATGCAAAAACGCTTGGAATAGCGGAAACGATCTGTGCGGGCGGAATGCTTGTATCGGGACTTGTACTCGGTATAAAAGGCATAAAAAAACGTTATATTACCGTTCTTGCTCTGGCACTCGCAATGGCGGGAGTATTTATGGCAGGATTCGGTATGTTTGAGAATATCATCCTGATCTGCACATTCGGATTCTTATTCTTTGCGGCCCTTCCTTTTGCAAATAACTGTCTGGATTTTCTGGTCAGAACAAATATTGCGGATGAAGTCCAGGGAAGAGCCTGGGGCCTAATCGGGTTCCTGTCACAGATGGGATATGTTGTAGCCTACGCCGTTTCGGGTGTGGCGGCAGACACTATCGGAAAAGTCAGCGGCCTCGGTGTAGGAAGAGGGGCAGGCTTCGTGATAATGTTTGCGGGAGCATGTCTTACGATCTCGGGCATAAGCGTACTTTTGGTAAGGAGCATCAGAGAACTTGCCAATTAAATACGAAATGCATATACGTTTCAGTTTTTCTTTTGACAGCTGCGTTTTTTCGCAGCTGTTTTTTGTAACGTTTTAACCCTTAAATTGTTTAATATGTAAGTAACGTTGGTAAGAGCGTTAAAGGGGAATGAAAATGAGCGGGTTAAATAAAAAGAAGATCATTGCAGTGACATCGGCTTTCGTTATCATGGCGTCAGCCTGGGTTATATGCGGTATTTTTTTCGGAAAGCCGGAATGCAGAGAAGAGCAGGTATACGAGCTTAAGAGGATTGAAAATTACGATGCAAGATGGTATGAGATCGAGATCGTCGAGTATGACGGAAAGATCTGCAAAGGCATAACTCACAAAGCCGCGACATGGGAGAAAAAAGCAAAAGACGATAAGGCTGCAAGAGAGATCTTAAAAACCGTGGGTAAGAGAACTTTTGATTTTACATCCGATAAGATAAAGTATCCGATATATGCATTTGAGATCGAACCGCGGGCGGATATAGCGGACCCCAGAGAATACGGCGAGATGATGGTATGGACAAACGGGTATCTTATAACGGCCTGCGGGAATGTATATGAGTGTGATATAGACTTTGATTATTTTATGATAGCCGATGATGAAGATTACAGTTACGAATTCGAACCTGAAGGCGGGATTAAACAGCTGAATGTTTTTCGCCCTCTTAAATGTGCCAACCGGAAGTGGAATAAAGAATGGCTTTCGTTATCGCTGGCTACAGGCAATGCGATCGAAAAAGATGTTGAGGCGACAGTTGTTTCGGTTTATGAAGAGAACGGATATCCGGTAGTCGATATACTGCTTAAAAATACCGGTGATACGGAATGGCGCTATGAAGAACGTTCGATTTTTGTCGGTTTATCGACGCTGATCGACGGAGAGTGGTATGCTGTTCCTCAAGACCCGTCCGTGGACGCATTTTACGGTACCTCACTTAACTGTTCATCGAAACTCGGTCCCGGCATGGAAGTAATAAATCAAACGTATATCGGAAAGTTCGGTGAACTTCCGCCCGGTGACTACAGGATAGTGATCTCAGGCGTTAAAGAAGGAATAAGTGATTACGCTTGTGCGGATTATCATATAGACTAACGGTTAAAACGTCCGGCTCAAAAAAGAGTCGGGCGTTTTATGGTTGACAAGGTTTTTTTTATATGGTAAAAATAAAAACGACAACATTGTCGTTTTTATTTTCGAAGGAGTATATGTATGCCGAAAGTTAACGAGGAATACTTTGAAGTAAAGAAGAAAGAGATCATAAATGCGGCATTTGAAGTGTGTAAGAGAAAGCCTGCTTACGATGTGACAATGTCCGATATCGTAGCGGAAACAGGTTTAAGTCAGGGCGGAGTATATAAGTATTACAACAATATTTATTCCGTATATGCCGCACTTATCGATGAGGCCAATCTTGTCGGAGATCAAAAAGAAAAGATCGATAAGATAATGGCATCAAAATTCAAACCGGAAACAAAACTAAAGAAACTGTTTTCTGTTTCCGAGGATTTCTTTTCGGAAATGCTCTTAAGTTACAACAAGATACTTTTCGAACTGGGTACTTTCTGCATCCAGAATCCCGAATACGATAAAAGGATCAACGGCGAAACAAAAGTCACGCCGGTTTTTCCCTACCTTGCAAGCCGCGTTGCTGAACTCATCGTATCTGAGACGGCATCGGGTTATTTTAAACCGGTTCTTCCCGTTGAAGATATTTTGAATTTCCTCGTATCGTCTTTTGACGGGATCATAAGAGATGTAACACTTAATAAATGCTATAACATTGAGACCAAAGACATTAACAACCTCGATGAGAAAAAACTTATAGGCTGTCTCTGCATAAGCACGTTAAAACTCCTTGGAAAGTGATTGGTTTTGATATTAAAAGAAAGGATCATCCATGAAGAATAAAAGAAGATTATTAAGTTTTGTTTCACTGATCCTCCTGGCCTTATCGTTAACGGCCTGCAGTGAGATACCCGCCGATTATACGATCGTGTATTATGATAACGGTTCGGTAATGTATGAAAACTACGGAAAAGGAACTGATGAAAATTCTGTATATGAACTGGGATCCAACGGAAAAACGGTAGCTGCGTATACCGCACTTGCTTTGGTCGATGAAGGGATACTCGATCTCGATGAAAAGATTGCACCTTACCTTGATCGGGAATTTATCACAAAAGACGAAAGGATGGGTGACATTACCTTAAGAGAATTGCTCTGCCATACCGCAGGCTTTTCGCCGAGCTATGAACTCGGAGTGGATAAAAACATTTATTCCGATCCCGGAAGCGAATTCCGTTACTCCGGTGTAGGATATATTTACCTTCAGAATGTGATTGAAAATGCGAGCGGTATGTCCATGGATAATGCGGCCGCAAAGTATGTTTTCGAACCTCTCGGAATGAAGAACAGTACTTTCGATAGCACAAAAACGATCACGCCTTATATGAACTTAAGCAATGCTGTTTTATATTCACTTTTGATCTTTACGGTATCGTTTATACTGCTGTCTTTGCTTGCACTTATCATAGGCCTTATCAGCAGGTTCAAATTGTATAAATTCAAGATCGCATTTCCTGTCTGCTTTGTGATCGCGGGAATACTCAATACGCTTGTATTGTTTATCGTTCTCCCCAATCTTTCAAAAGTGTATTATATCTTTCTTATATGCTTTGCGATCATGGGGATCATATTCATTGTAACGAGGAAAAAACCGGCGCTTTATTATTCTCTCGCACCTGCATTTTTACTTGCCGTGATCGTTCTCGGATTCGTGATCCCGGTAACTGTTCCCGTAACAAACGATATGGTAAAGGATAAAGCAAATGTTGCGTATTCGTTTAAATCAACCGGTGCAGATATGGCTCTCTTTTGCAATGACTTAATGGAAAAAACTAATGAAGAAAACGGTGCGTTCTCTGAAATGTTTGATCCTAATGTAAGTATTGATGATAAGAACGCATGGGGACTCGGGATCGCAATAGAATACACCGAAGATAACGAAGAGATGTTTTGGCATTCGGGTATCAATCCGGGATTCCACAGCCTTTACGTACTGTATCCAAAAGAAAACAAATACATTGTCGTTCTTACAAACAGTGACAGAGGATTGGATTTTTCCAAAGAAAAAGCAAGAGAATATCTTGATACCGAAGGTATATGGGATATAAAAAGATAAAAAATAAAACCCCGCGGCCTTTAAAGACTGCGGGGTTTTAAGGTGTAACAAACGTCATTTATTTTACGAAGATCACATTGGAACTTTCTATACCGCTGTAAGAACCGGTGTAGTTTTCTGCTGAGCCGGTTCCTGTACGGTCGCTCCATGCGATATATACCGCACAATCAGTTCCTTCACTGTTTGGAACGATGCAGATGATCCCGTTATCTCTTGCACCCTTGGATTTAAGATGATCTGAGTGGGTGGTACCCATTGTAAAAAGATCCATTCCGACGATCTCTTCCACGTCCTGTGCGAAAGGACAGGTAACCCATGCGCTTCCTGCACCGAAATGATCCAGACGGCATCCGCCTCCTGCGGGATCCATCAATCCGCCTGTATCATAGAGCATCTGCTGACTTGTCGGATCCGCTACGACTTCGGGATCTGACATTGCTGTGATGATCGCTGTGTGAATCGTATCACATAACTGAGTGTCGGCAGAAATATTTGTCTTTTCAATGTACTTAAGCATCATCGGAGTCAGAACACCCACCAGGACTGCCATGATCGCTATTACAATGATCAATTCCACCAACGAAAAACCTTTGTTCTGTTTCATTTTTATTTCTCCCCTATCTGAATAAATTTGTCAGTATGATTCGCGTAGACTGACTTTGAAACAATATAAGTTCATTATAAATTTTTGATAAGAATGTTATATTTCAATCAGAGAATAATATGTGTGGGTATTGTTTCGAATTCGGCAAATTAGGAAAAGTGAGTAAAGATTCTTTATTAAAGCGTTTTGTGGTAAAATAAATGCGTAAACATACGAAAGTACAGGAAAAAGAAAATGGTAATAGAATCCACATCTTTGACAAAAGCATATGCTAAAGAATTTATAAATGTCAGTGTTATGGTCGGAAGCCTTATAAAAAGACCGGGCAGACTCATTAAGAATAATTTCATTATCTGGCCGATCTGGTTTACGATAGCGGGCATCTGGGCTGTTATATCTTTGTTATTTCTGATCATGCATGGCAATGTCATACTGGGTATTGTATTCGGAGCACTTTTCGGTGTGGCTTTTATAGGATTCAGGACTTACTATTTCTGCTTAAAGAAACTTAAGTCGATAATGGATGCAGATCGTCATATCACGTATTCTTTAGACGGGAACGGATTTGTATATGACAATCACGACAATAAAGTCATGACAGTATACTGGAAAGATTATCAGTGCATAAGAGTTCTCAAAAACGGAGCTTACCTGATCCCCAAAGATGAATCCGGATTTGCATTCGGGATCCAGAAAGAATTTTATGATCAGGTAAAGGATTTCTTAAAAGAAAACAATATTGACATTAAAGAGATTTGAACAACGGAGGGTAAAAAATGTACAAAAGTTCATCGGATAATTTAGAAGCATTGCTCGCAGGCGGAAGCGTAATAGCAGTGATCATTTATTTCATCATTATGATGGCATTATGCGTGCTTGTTTTTGTATCGCTTTGGAAAGTATTTGTTAAGGCGGGAAAACCCGGATGGGCAGCACTTATTCCCATTTACAATTTCTGGGTTTTATATGAGATATCGTTTAACAATAACATTATGTGGTTTATATTTCTTTTTATTCCGGGACTTAACATCGTGTCGTTCATAGCAAGCCTGATAGCACTTTGCAAGGTGTTTAACAAAGGAGTCGGATTTATCATTCTTACCATACTCCTTTCAGGATTGACGGTTCCCGTGCTCGCATTCGGTAAGGCGGAGTATTGTCCCGAGAACAAGTTGTGATGAGGAAAAGTTATGGATGGTAGTTTCGCACGTCTTATTTTGAAGGCTACGTTTCTGTATTCGGGAGTTTTATGTCTTCTGTCTACTGCGGTACCTACGATCTTAATTGAATTACCGATCATTTACTTTGGGAAAGTTACAAAAAATATAAAGTTTATAATAGTTCTTAATGTTTTTACCAATTCCCTGTTCAATGCGGTTCTGGCAATCTTATTTTTGATAAATAATTTCAATTGTTTCTGGCCGATGATAGTCTGGTACGCATTGGCAGAACTGATACTTATTCCGATAAGTGAAGCAAATCTTTACAAAAAGATCTCAGATACTTCTTTTAAACGGATACTTTTGTTTTCTTATCTTGCCAATATGGCATCATGTCTGGCCGGAATTGGAATCTCTTACGGAATAATGGCAATTTTTGCGGCATTTTACTAGAAGTTTTGTGAAAGGACATACATTATGCAATATAACATTTTAATGGATATGGGACTGGGACCGATCATTTGGTTTTTGCCCGTGGTAGTATTAATAGCGCTGGTGATAGTCTGTCTTATCGCTGCGGTTATATGTTTTATCTTAATCCGTAAAATGATCACTAAACGACGTGACGAAAAGTATTACGAGAATAAGGCAAAAGAGGAAGCCGGGGCGGCAAAAGAAAAAGAGGATGCGGCTTCAAAAGAGGAGCAGTAAATAATCGGTTATGCAAAAGATCAAGGGGAAAAAGATTTGCGGCGGTATCGATGAAGGGATCATCAGAGTTTTTTCGGACAAAGACTGCGAATCGGATCTTAAAACGAATAATGACAGCAGTGCGGAGATCGAAAGATTCTTTGCTGCTAAATCGCGTGCAAAAAAGATATGCGATGATCTCTATTACAAGGCTGTTTCCAATGATTTAAAAGAAGCGGCCGAAGTTGTTCTGGCACAGAAAACTATCCTTGACGATGAGGAATTTGATAAAGCCGTTACGGGTATGATCGAAAAAGATAAGATACCTGCAGAGAGAGCAGTGTCTCTTATCAGAGATGAATTCTGTGAACTGTTCAAAAAGTCGGACGATGAAAAGCTGATAGCCCGCTCGTATGATGTGTACGAAATATCGGACATATTAACAGAAGTTCTTTCGGAGGACGATGAAACCAAAGAAGAAGCCGATAAGGATGAAAAGATAATCATTGCATCAAAGAATCTGTCGACTTCGCTGATCATAAAAACCGGTAAGGAAAACATAGCGGGACTTGTTTCGGAGAGTGACGGAAAGAATTCACATGCCGCTATAATAGCCGGGTCGCTCGGTATTCCAACGATCACAGGTTGCAGCATAAATGAACTTTCTGCTTTTGAAAAAAGAAAAGCGATCATTGATGCGTACGAAGGGGAACTTATCATAGAACCCGATGAGGAAACCAGAAACGGTATCATTGAGAAGATGACTGAGAGGGGTAACGGTATGAGTAATGAAGATCAAATGGATCTGAAAGATTGTTCGCACCTTAAGATCCTTGCAAATATAGGTTCTGTAGCAGATATAGACAACGCCCTTTCTTCAGGAGCCGAAGGAGTGGGATTGTTCAGAACGGAATTCATCTTTATGGATACATACGATTATCCCACGCTTGAAGAACAGTATGAAAAATACAAAGAAGCCGCAGAGAAGATGAACGGCAGGGAACTCATCATAAGGACCGCAGATATCGGCGGAGACAAAAAGGTTCCTTATATGACCATGTTGAGCGAAGGAAATCCGGCACTCGGGCTTAAAGGTATCAGAAGAAGTCTTTCGGAACCCGAAATGTTTAAGACTCAGCTTAAGGCGATACTTATGGCAAGTGCATCCGGAAAGATATCCATAATGTTCCCTATGATAACTTCCGTTAATGAGGTTACAAAGGCTAAGGGATATCTTGAGGAAGTAAAAGAAGAATTAAGAAGCGAAAAAATTTCTTTTGATGAAAACATAAGAGTCGGTGTGATGATCGAAACACCGGCCGCAGTCATGATAGCGGATGAACTGGCAAAGGAAGTCGATTTCTTCTCGGTAGGGACCAATGATCTGACGCAGTACACTCTTGCGGCTGACCGTTGCAATGCAGAGGTGGATGATTATTACGATCCTCATCATCCCGCGATAATAAAGATGCTTAAAGCTGTAGCCGAGGCAGGAAAGAGAAACAGGATAAAGACCGGTATCTGCGGAGAACTCGGATCCGACATTTCGATGATCAAAACATTCTCCGATATGGGATATGACAGTATATCCGTTTCCCTTGCAAAACTGCCCGTGATAACGGGTGCGCTGAAGGGCAGATAAGGCGTTAAGATCAAACAAAAAGGACACAATAATGACAGAAAAAAGGGGCTTAAAAAGCCCCTTTTTTAGTGATTTTTAGGGCAAAAAGTAGTATAATGGATAAATCGAATTTAATAATTCAAATATTGAAGTGAGGGGGACACTGCAATGAAAAATTTCAGGATGAAAACAGTTATTATTTCGATTGTCGCAATTTCAACCGCGATCGGTATTTTCTTACTATGTCTTTTTGCTTTTATCAACTCCAATCAGATTCTCCGACAAAAGATCAATGAGAACATGACGACCTACCTTGATGCACAGGTGAAATCGGTAGAGGAATTCGTGGAGGAATCAGAGAACAAACTGGTTCTGTTTTCAAAGAACAAGATCGTTGAGGATGTGATCGAAGATGACAGGAGTGATTACAAGAAGGATCCGAACAGAGAGCTTCCGATGTTCAATGACGAAAATTACAACACGGCAGCTTATTACACGGATAACTATCCCAATTACGAAGCGGCACAGGCCTATACGATGGATTATTACAATTCACTCGATAACTGGGAAGGTTTGTATATAGGCAACTTTGAAACAAGAATACTTGCTTACAGCGTACCGCCCGTTATCGGCAAGATCTTACGTGCGGAGCCCGAGAGAGTGCAGCAGCTCATGGATTCTATGAAAGCGAATCCCGACGGTGTTTACAATGCAGGTATCATCGTATCACCCGGTACCGGAAAACTTTGTCTTTCTATGTACTATCCTTTGTACAAAGACGGAGAGATGATAGGATACGTAGGAGCCGGAGTTTTCCATTACGATCTGGAAAATCTTCTTACGAGTTTTAAACTTGAGGGTGTTGAATCGAGCAATTTCTATATGCTCAATACTGAAACAGGTATAGTATTTACCGATACGGAAGTTACGGAAGAAACACAGGATGAGGTTATCGCACAAGAAGCAACGCAGCCTGTTCTTCTGGAAGTAATAAACAAGGTTCAGAACGAGAACCTTGAAGAAGGCCAGTTTGAATTTAAGGATAACGGTGTAACAAAGGTAGTAAGCTTTGAGAAGATCCCGGGACGTGACTGGACAGTTGTTGTTTCCGCAGACAAGGGCGAACTTTATGCTTCATCCACAAAGAATCTTGTTACGCTTATTATTATCGGCGTGATCGCTTACATCCTTATCCTCGGCATGGTTGCTGTAGCAGTCAGTGTTTCAACAAAGCCTCTCGACAAGATCACGGGTTCCATTAAAAAACTCGGCGGCCTTAACTTAAAAGAAGACCATTCGATCAAACAGTATGTCGGCGGAGGCAGCGAAGTCGGAATGATCGCATCCGAAGTAAATTCGCTTTCCGAGACATTCAGGGATATCATGGGCACTCTGGATAAGTGTTCCGAATCACTTTCAAGGAATACCGAGGATATGAACGATACGTTCAGGATCCTTCAGGACAATATCGAAGACAATGCCGCCACGACAGAAGAGCTGTCGGCCAGCATTACAAATACAAACGAAGCCATTGAAAATGTCTGCAGTGAAATGAATCGTATGAACGATATGGTTCAGAACATTTCGGAAAAGGTTAAAGCAGGTTCTGTTAAGAGTGAAGCTTTGCATAAGAACTCTTCGAACATGTCTGTAAAATCCGAAGAAAAACTTCGTTACAGCGTACAGAAGATAGAAGAAACAAAGAAGAATATCGAGGAAGCGATCGAAGCATTGTCGACACTATCAAAGATCGACGAAATGGCTTCCAAGATCCTTGATATCACAAGACAGACAAACCTTCTTTCGCTTAATGCTTCCATCGAAGCCGCAAGAGCAGGCGAAGCGGGAAGAGGATTTGCGGTTGTTGCTGACGAGATCGGTACACTTGCCGATGATTCGTCCACAACGGCTACAAGGATCCAGAGCATCTGCGTGGAATCAAACAAGAGTATCGAGAGCGTAAAAGAATGCTTCAAAGATATCATTGATTTCATGGAAAACGATGTCACGAAACAGTTTGAGGAATTCTCGACTCTTGCTAAAGAATACGGCGAAGACGTGGAGAATATCCAGGAAGCCATCGATTCGATCTCAGCAACATCCAATGAATTCGCGAGATCCATGAACAGGATCAAGGAGCAGGTGGATTATGTAAGTGAAGCATCTGCCGACAACGAGAGAGGTGTAGGCGATATCATCCACAAGAATGAGGCTGCTACGGATATCGCGGAACAGATCATGAGAGTTGCTCAGGAAAACAGCCAGAGCGCACATGAACTCAACGATATAATCGAGAGATTTAATAAATAGTTTTTTGACCAAGAGGTAAAGGGCATACCAAGGAGAGAAGCATGTTTACATGGAACTTCCAATATGTATCAAAATCAAGACTAGAAGAAACGCTGAATCAGCTTTTGCTCAATTCGGAAAAAGGCGATGTTCTTGTCAGGATCCATACGGCTATTCATCTTAAGGATGAAGCTGTCGAACTGGCAAGGTTTATCAAGCATATCATTCCGCATGCACATATCGTCGGTACAAGTACCACGGCGGTCATTTTCCACGGCAAACTTCTGCAGAATCAGTGCGTTATATCCTTAAGCATAATGGATTCATCAAAGATCTCTTCGGTAATGATCCCGGCTTTTGACAAAGACAGTAAAACAATGCTTCCCGCAGGCGAGCTGTACGACAGATTATCCGATTACATCCATCTCGAAAATACGAAACTCATGCTTGCCTTTACCACGGCAAAATACAGAGAGATATCCGCCTTTGTCGAAGAGTTCAACGAGAAGAATCCCAAGACTCATATGATCGGCGGAATAGCTGTTTCTCCGGAAGCACTCGAGAAAAACAATCACGAGATCGGATTCGTATTTGATGAGAATACATGGTCCGAAGATTCATTTATTTTTGCGGCGATAAGCGGAAATGAGGTCGAAAGCTACACCACATGTACATCAGGACTGGAAACGGTCGGAAAAGAACTCGAGATCACCGATGCATTTGCAAACAGTCTTTTGGAGATCGACGGAAAAGATGCGGCGGAAGACTACAGAAAACAGATCGGTATTGCGATCAAAAAAGATCCGTCCATTTCCAAACTTTTCCCGTTTGCATATTCCGATGCGGACAATGTTCCCCTGTTTTTAGGATATCATGAAAACATAAGCATTTCGGAAGCGTTCCCGAGAGAAGATCAAAGTTATCAGAAAGATTATTTCGATCATCTTGAGAGTGATATCTACAGAAAGAGAAAACTTTTAAGAGGCAATCACAATATCAAAGTCGGAAGAAAGTTAAAAAGAGCGTTTATTTATGACAGAAAGATCATTGCGGATAACCGTGCGATGTTCAGGCGAATAGAGAAATTTGAAAAAGCTGAAACTATATTCGCATATTCCTGCATGATGCGTGCGCAGATCTATCCCAACTGTACGAAATGGGAACTTTCGGCATATGAAGACACTAACATGTGCGGCTGCATCACGGACGGCGAGATAGTAACGGTCAACGACAACTGTACTTTTGCAAACTGCTCTTTTGTCGTATCCGTCTTCGGTGAAAAGGCTTCCACGCAGAATTACAATCCCTATGTATTTTCGCATACGGAATCATTATCGACCGACAACCGTGAACTGATCGATTATCTTATCAATGTCGAGAGTGAATTTGAAAACGATAAAGAAAATTCAAAGGATGAAAGTGCCAAAGAATTTGTAAGAGAATGTGAAAGAAAACTGTTCCTCGATCAGGATAAAGGACTTCCAAATGAAGTGGCTTTGAATACGGATATAGCTATAAAAGGGTATGACCGTATCTGTATGATAGACATTACGGACAGCACAGGTATGAAGAGTGTATTTTCAAAACAGCTCATCGACCTTACATACAGAAATTATATTACCGACTGCTCTAATTTCTGTGAGACCAAAAAATACAAAATGTATCTTATAGACGGATGGCATATCGCAATAGGAACACCTTCTTACAGAACTTCACTGGCCGATTTCAAGGACGATATGAACAGCCTGCAGAAAACTCTTTTTGAGTCTTCGAGAGAGTTTATCGCGATCGTTCCTCTTTTCTGTGTAATAGACGGATGTACGCTTGAAAATATCGACTCGGCATATTATTCGGCAAGAGTCGAGATGATGAATAAAAACATTCAGTTCCATGTGACATCGCCGCAGCTTGAACAACTTGACGAAGAAAGCATCCGCGGAAAATATCACATGGTCAGTGTTGTTAACTATGCGATATCACATGATAAGGTAATACCCTATTTCCAGGGCATTTACGACAATAAGAAAAAGAAGATACATCATTACGAATCGCTGATGAGACTCGAAGACGAGAACGGAAAGATCTATTATCCCGGTGAATTCCTGGACGTTGCCAGATCCTTCGGCCACCTTTACGATTCACTTTCGGCTACGATGATCAAAAAGGTATTTGAGGTATTCAAGGATTCGAAAGAAACAAGTGTCGGAATAAACGTAGGTATCAGAGATATAAAGAACCCCGAGATAACCGAATTTATCTACGATTTTATGTCTTCGGTAGAACATCCCGAGAACTTTGTGTTTGAGATCCTTGAAAACGAAGACATAGACGAATACGACGAACTGGTCGGCTTTGTAGACCGTATCCACGCACTTGGAGGACTTATATCCATAGATGATTTCGGAAGCGGATATTCAAACCTCCAGCATCTTATGAGTATCCATTCCGATTACATAAAGATCGACGGATCCATTATAAGACAGTGCTGTGAGAACGATGAATCCGAAAGACTTGTAGCACTTATCGTCGGATGGAAAGACATAAGTTCAAGAGAAGTTTCGATCGTAGCGGAATACGTTGAAAATGCCGGAATTCAGGAAAAGATGACTAAATTCGGAATAGATTTCTCTCAGGGGTATCTGTTCTCGAGACCTTCACCGGATGTAAAGTTATCTTAAATATCACAGACTTTGGATTGTGTATTACGAGGAAAAAGAATGCCTAAAAATATCAAAAAACTTACGATCGGTCTGATAGTCGAAGATGTTTTTACGGAGTTTGCGAAAGACGTCATCCAGAACGTTGTCAATTCGATCCCTCCCAACAGAAACATCGAGATAGTTGTGATCGCCGGTAAATTCGTTGATTACGACGGTCCGGAAGACTCTCAGAAAAGATATAAGAGCGTATACAATTCAATATACAGACTTGAAGAGATCTGCAAATTCGACGGTCTTATCATAGCACTCGGAAGTATGGCCAAGATCAAGAGACAGATCATCAACAGAAGATTCTTCAAAAGTCTCATCGACACTCCGAAAGTATTTGTTGCAGCCGACCTCGAAGGCATGGTCAACATCAATTATGACAATGAACCCGGGATCAAGGAAGCGGTAGAATATCTGGTAAATGTCTGCAATCTTACAAAATTCGGAATGCTCGGCGGAAGAGAAGACAATATTGACTCGAACAGAAGAAGGGAAATATATATCCGGTGTCTCAAGGAGAACAGACTTGAGTTTCTGCCTGAGAGATACGAAGGAACGGATATGTCCATAAATACAGTGGCCGAAGCAGACAGACTCTTAAGCAGAAACCCCGATCTTGAAGCGATCTTCTGCGTTAACGATGCAGTTGCCGTTGGACTCTATGAGGCCATGAAAAAGAGAAGGCTCGTGCCCGGAAAAGATATCATGGTATTCGGTTTTGACAATACAAGAAAAGCCGGAGATATGATCCCCACACTTGCAACGATAGGAGCGGAGAATGCAACGCTCGGTCAGAAAGCGCTTGAGACACTTCTTGCGATGATCGCAGGCGAAAAATGTGAATCTGCAATGATCCCGACGAGGCTTTACGGACGTGAATCCTGCGATTACGAGATGTATGAGTATACGACTCTTGAGATGTTAAACCTCGATGCACAGTTTATCGACAGGATGTTTGATGACTGCTTTTACCGTTACAGATATGAGTTCATAGATGAAAATTCAATAGATCTGAAAAGACTGTTTCATGAATTTATCGCCAAGATCCTTCTTGCAATGAAAAACAGATATATGAGCAAAGAGGAATATGACGAAACGATTGAACTTATCGATATTTTCTTCGATAAGGGCGCGATCAAATATACCGATGCGACCAAACTTTTGCAGAGTATGGAAAAGCTTCAGGGTGCGATCAATTCGCTTCAGAGAAACCCTTCGATGAACTTAAGTATTAACCGTCTTTTTCAGCGCATGAGAAACAAGGCTATCCTTGCACTGTCAAAGCGTATGATCACGGAAAACAACGGTTTTTCTGCGGACAGAGTTTCTCTTGAAAACTTCCTTACGGAGTGTACGGATTTCAGTAAGAACAGCAAGGATCTCATTGACTCTCTGGTAAGAAAATTTGACAGACTCGGACTTGAGGATGCTGCATTTTTTATGTTTGAAACGCCTTCGGTTTATGAGAGTGACAGTGCATATCTTTATCCGGATGAGGTCAGTCTTCGCTGTTATACAAAGTCGGGTGAACTTTATGTGCTTCCGAGAGAACGTCAGAGATGTTCGATAAGCGAGATCTTCAAGAGGGATGAGATCGATTCAAAGAAGAGAGGTTTTATCGCGTTCCCTGTTACATTCAAGGATTACATTTATGGAATCCTTGTTTGCATACTTTCAACCGATATAGCGGACAGAGGTGAATATATAGCGGGCCAGCTTGGAAGAACTATCTACATTTCCCATACTCAGGAATCCGAGACTACCGAGAGAGAAAAGATGACCTACAACCGTATCGCGGAAAGCCTTGCGGCAAAGTATGATGTGGTTTATCACGTGAATTCCGGTAATGGCGAATATATCGAATACAAGACGGATCCGAGAACAGGAAAACTGATTGTCAAGGAAAGCGGCGGAGACTTTTTTGAAGAATTCAGAAAGGATTCGGAATACTTTTTATTCCCCGAAGACAGGGCAAGGATCTGGAGCGTTTTAAACAAAGAGAATCTTATCGAGATACTTAACAGCCGAAGGAAACTTAGCCTGGATTATCGAAAGATAATAGAGAACGAAATAAGAAATACAAGGCTTACGGTTTTGTGGTCGAGTGACAGGGTTCATTTCGTAATCGGTGTTGAAAATATCGACGCCGAGATCCAGAAGGAAGAAGAGTACGAACGTGAACTCTCATCCGAAAGAGAAATGGCCAGAAAAGACGAGCTGACGGGTGTTAAGAACAAAAATGCATATCGTGAATATGAAGAAGCATTGCAGAAAAGGATCGATGCAAAAGTCAAGATCCTTCCGTTCGCGGTTGTGGTATGCGATATTAACAATTTGAAGATCATTAACGATACACTTGGACATAAGGCCGGAGACGAACATATAAAGGCAGCCTGCAAGATGATCTGCGAGGTATTTGTTCACAGTCCGGTATACCGTGTCGGCGGTGATGAATTCGTGGCCATATTAAGCGGTGACGATTTTATCAACAGGGAAAAACTCTTAAAGAAACTTCGAGGAAAGGTTTTAAAGAACGTAAAGAAACCGAACGGAGTTGTTGTAGCGACCGGTATTTCGGATTACGAATCGCTTAAAGACAGATCCCTTTCGGATGTATTCGAAAGAGCGGATGCGAGAATGTATGATAACAAGAATTTCCTTAAATATATTTGATATTTGAGTTTGTATCAAAAAACTGTATAATGTGATTTGGAAATACTTAATTTACAGACTTGAAAGGAGAATTTAAATGGAACCTATTCAGAGCATTGATGCGGAAGACGATCAGTTTGCGTATCGTTATGACACACAGCTTCTTATAGACAGAAGAGACAAGGATCTCGACGAGGATGAGATCTCGGATTACATCACATCACATTTTGAAGGCAATTCACTTATCGCCGCAGGTGATGAAGATCTTGTAAAGATCCATTTCCATACCAACGAGCCCTGGAAAGTACTTGAGTACTGCAACACAGTAGGAGAGATCTACGACATCGTTGTGGAAGATATGATCAGACAGTCTGACGGATTGCAGGGATAAGATATGTATTACGTACCGGACGGAACAAAGAGGTGCGGTTTTTATGAATGCACCGAATGTCAAAGCAGATTTCTTGATATAAGAGTCGCTCCGAAACTCGTCTGCCCCTACTGCGGGGAAGAGGTCGATATGGAGATCGGACCCGATGACGACATACCCGCATCGAGCGAGAGTGCAGTACTTCTCGAGATGCTCGAGGGAGATGATGTCGAAAAGTATGACACCCTTTTATCACTGGCCTTAACAGGCGGGGATTATACCTGGATATAAAAAATGGTGTTGACAAAAAAATAAAACAAAACTAAAATAACATCGTTACGTAACGGTGTTATTTTTATTTCCTGAGGAAAACAAATGAATAAGAACGAGAACGATTACGAAAAGCGCAAGCTCCTGATAGATGCTGCAAAGAAAGAGTTTCTTGAGAAGGGTTACAACAAAGCGTCACTCAGAAAGATATGTGCAAATGCTGGAGTGACTACCGGAGCTTTATATTTCTTTTTTGAAAACAAAGAGGATCTTTTTTCATCGATAGTCGATCCTCCCGTAGAAGAATTAAAGCAGATGATCATCGAGCATTTTAAGGAAGACAGAGATTTTCTGGGTCAGCTCAATACAATGGATCTCGGGAACCTTGATCACAGCGATATGGCAGAAATGGTCGTGGATCATATATATAAGAATTACGATGCTTTTATCCTTCTTCTGTCGGGATCAAAAGAAGATGCGCTTGAAGAAAACATAGATGAGTTCGTTGAACTTATGGAAAAATCCACCGCGATGATGGTAAGCGAATCCAGGTTTTATACGATCGACCCCTTTATGACGCACTGGATGGCCCATACGACCGTCGATTCGGTGGTACATGTGATAAAACACGAAAAGGATCTAAAGAGCGCAAAAAAGCGAATTCAGAGCATTATGAACTACCTTGTTATCGGATGGGTTAAACTGGTAATGGTACCGGTCGATGATCCGAAAGGGAAAAAGAAAGCCAAGAAAAAATAAATATTTAAAACTATAAAACCGCTTCCTTTCGGGAGCGGTAAAAAAATAACATTTACATAACAATGTTATGTAAAAAGATGGGAGATAAAAAGATGTATCTTGAAATGAGAAATGTTAAGAAAAGTTACGGTGAAGGCGGAAGCTATGTGCAGGTTTTAAAGGGTGTTTCGACCGGTGTCGAGAAGGGTCAGATGTGCGTAATACAGGGAACTTCCGGATCCGGAAAATCCACACTTTTAAACTGCATCGGCGGACTGGATACGATGGATTCGGGTTCCATCATCGTAGATAAAACCGAAATATTCGGAATGAAAAATAAGAACCTTGTCGAATACAGAAGAGATAATCTTGGATTCATCTTTCAGTTTTACAACCTGGTTCCGAACCTTACCGTGAAAGAGAATATTCAGGTCTGCGAATATCTGTCAAAGGATCCTTTGAATCTGTATGAACTTCTTGATGTCCTTGGACTTACCGAACATCAAAACAAATTCCCTTCACAGCTTTCCGGCGGTCAGCAGCAGCGCTGTGCGATCGCAAGAGCTCTTATCAAGAATCCGAAACTTCTTCTTTGCGACGAGCCGACCGGTGCTTTGGATTCGAATACATCGAGAGATATCCTCATGCTTCTTGAAGAAGTTAACGCAAAATACAATACGACAATGATCATAGTAACCCATAACAATTCGATCAAAAATATGGTACACAAAGTCATCTTTTTAAAGGATGGTCTTGTAAAGGATGAGTACATCAATGAGCACAGGGTTAGTGCAAGCGAACTGGAGGATCTGTAATGAAAAGAGTTTTGTTTAAACGTTATATACGTGATATCAAAAAGAATTTCTTCAGATATGCTGCTCTGCTTTTCCTTATCGCGGTATGTATGTTCCTTGTAGTCGCTATCGTTGACAGTTCGTATTCGCTTATCGAAGGAACGAAAGTTCTCCAGGAAGAAGCGAAACTCGAGGACTGCCAGGTCACGCTTTTTAATCCTTTTACGGAAGAAGAGATAAAGGCTATCGAAGATAAAGGCGTAACGGTAGAATCGCATAAGAGTTTCGATTTTACGCTTGAAGACAATACGGTTTTAAGGATATTTGAAAACAGGGAAAAGATCGATCTTGTTGTTTACGACGAAGGACGCGAAGCAAAGGAAAGCGGAGAGATCGTTCTGCTTAACAGATACTGTGCGGAAAATAACATCAAAGTGGGGGATAAACTTCGCGTTGACGGAACCGAGTTCACGGTCGTTGGTATAGGCAGTACGGTCGATTATGATGCTCCGTACAGAAAGCTTTCGGATACTTCTATAGATTCGAGCGTTTTCGGTACAGCCTTTGTCTGCAGTGAGGATTACAACAGACTAAAAAACGATAAAGGTGCAGCCACGGAAGATGTCACATATGCATTTCTTTTAAACGGTGCAATGACAAGCGATGAACTTAAGCAGATGATAAAGGAATTCGATTTTGATTATAAAAAAGTCGATGATCCTTATTATAAAGAAATGCTTGATGATACTTACGGAAAAAGAGATGAGATCGAAGACGGCATAAACGATCTTGTCGACGGAGTTGATGAACTCTATGACGGAACGAGCGATCTTTATGACGGTGTTGAAGAATTAAAAGACGGCACCGAGGAATTTAAAGACGGTCTGCATGAGTTAAGCGACGGAAGCAAAGAACTCTTGGACGGTGTAAAAGATTTTAAGGACGGTGTTAAAGAACTTGATGACGGAGTAGGAGATTTAAAAGACGGAAGTTCGAAATTAAAGGACGGAGCCGTATCTTTAAAAGACGGAACGACTTCGTTAAAGAACGGATTGAATTCGTTAAAAGACGGCACCGGAAATTTAAAGAACGGAATAGATACGCTTAACCAAAACAGCGCTTCATTAAATCAGGGTGCGGCAGGCGTCTTTAACGGTATCTTAAAAAATACCGAGGATTCGATCAACACCAATATCGCAGGGATAAATGCTGTGATGCAGACAGAGATCCCTTTATTATCCTTAAATAAAGACAACTATGCCGAAGAACTCGACAGATTTGCAGCAATGATCGAAAGTTTCGGAATGGATGCTACGGAAGTGCGTGCAGCCAAAGCTTCTCTTGACGGATTGTCGCAATTCGTATCGGGAGTTAACGGATACACTGCCGGAGTCGGTCAGATAGCGAACGGTGCGGGCGAACTTTTAAAAGGTGCTGAATCAGCAGCATCCGGCGCAGGCTCTCTTGAAAACGGAGCCATAAGCCTTGCAAACGGAGCCAAAGATCTCGATGACGGTGTGGGGAAACTTAAAGAAGGAAGCGGAAAACTTAAAGACGGTGCGTCGGATCTTTATGACGGAACAAGTGAATTAAACGATGCGATTATCGAAGTGCGTGATGCAGGTGACGAACTTGATGACGGAGTCGGAGAGTTAAAGGATGGTGCTAAAGAATTAAAAGACGGCGTAAAGGAATTAAAGGACGGTGTAAAGGATCTTAAGGAACAGTCTGACGAAATGATGGATAAGATCTTTTCCCGGAAGCCCGACAATATCACCTCGTTTATGACGAAGGATGAAAACAACAGGATCGGCGGCGCAGCGGGAGATGTCGTTATCGACAAGACCGTAGGTTTGTACGCGGGCGTGATCGTAATAGTTCTTCTGGCTTATGTATTATCTGTTTTTGTTATACATCAGATCCAGAGTGAAAGCAGCGTCATCGGTGCGTTATATGCTTTGGGTGCAAGAAAGAGCGATCTTATCTTACACTACATTTTTATCCCTACAATGGTTGCTTTGATAGGCGGAACGATCGGCGGTCTTGCAGGTATGAGTGAATTCGGATGCAAATGGCAGATGGCCGACTGCTACAATTATTTTTCAATACCTGATATGCCTGCCAGAGCACCTTTATATCTTGTGTTTTATTCGGTTGTAATGCCGGCACTTGTAGCGGCTGTCGTAAACTGCCTTGTAATAAACAAAAGTCTTTCAAGAACAGCCCTGTCACTTATAAGAAACGAACAGAAGATAAGCAGGGGAAAAGATATTAAGCTTGGCAAAATGCCCTTTATCCCAATGTACAGGATACGTCAGATATTAAGGGAAAGAAGAACTGCGATAACCGTTATTTTCGGTATGTCTATTTCTTTACTTATATTCATGCTCGGAATGGACTGTTATGTCTTATGTGAAAGCGTCGGAAGATTAAACAGTGAAGATACGACATACAATTATATGTATACATATAAATATCCGACCAAGGAAGTACCCGAAGGAGGAGAAGCAGTCTTTATCAAAACGCTTAAAAAAGAACAGTACGGATATAATCTTGATATAACGATCATCGGTATAGATGACGACAACCCTTATTACAATGTTAAGACTGTAAAAGGGAAAAACAAGGTTGTCGCAAGCGATGCGATAGTACAGAGATATCATGTAAAAGTTGGCGAAAAGATAGTATTTTCCGATACGGCCGAAGACATTGATTACGCATTTACGGTATGTGATGTTGTGCCTTATTCTTTAGGAATTACGGTATTTATGGATATTGACAGCATGAGAGAACTCTTCGGGGAAGATGACGATTATTTCAATGTTGTATTATCTGATGAAAAACTTGATATTGAGGAAGGAAGACTTTATTCGACAACATCCAAAGCGGATATAGACAAGGCAGCAGGCATATTCTTAAAACTTATGGTGCCCACATTTTCACTGCTGATATCGATGTCTGCGATCATATTCTGCATAGTAATGTATCTTATGATGTCGGTTATGATCGACCGTGCCGGAATGGGAATATCGCTTTTGAAGATCCTCGGTTACAGGAACAGGGAAGTAAAGAAACTGTACCTGGACGGAAACAGGATCGTTATAATGCTTGGTGCACTGATAGGTATTCCTGTTTCGAAGATCCTGATAGATGCTTTGTTCCCGTCGTTCATAGCCAATGTGGCCTGCTCCATGCATCTGGAGTTCAGATGGTATATGTATCTCGGTATCTTCGGAACGATAATGTTATTGTACGAGATCATCAATCTTATACTTGTAAAGAAACTTAGCAGAATAAGCGAAAACGAGGTATTAAAAACCAGAGAATAAATAATTTTTTTAAAAACCTATTGACAAGATATGTGAACCCTGTATAATGTTAGGCATAGCTAACCGCCGCGGAAACGGCGGTTTCTAAAAGAAGAAACTGTTAGACACAACTAACCGAACTACCGCAAAGCAATATAAAAACAAGGAGGAAAAAGGTAGTTTATAAACGAAGGCCTTATGGCCAATGAAGCGCCTAATGATGCTGACCTTGCAAACTGCAAGTCACTTGGAGCTTCACTTAACTAAGCTAGCCAATTTTTACCATTATATATTTTCTCTCCCTTTCCGGGGAATAGCCGTACTTGAATGGAGTAAATCGTGATCCGCAACGTCTCGATTTACTCTTTTCATTTTATTGTAAAAAATCGAAGATTGACACTATGCGTCTCAGGACATAGTATTATAGGAGTAAAAAACAGAGTTAGACACATGTGTCTAACAGCGTAAATACGGCATTTCTCGCTTTGTGTCGTGTGAATCTCGAAGGAATTCTATTAATCTGCAAAAGGAAAGGAGGAAAACCTTAATGGATCAGAAAAAAGTCGGTTCTTTTTTAAAGGAACTGAGAAAAGAAAAAGGTATAACTCAGGAACAGCTTGCAGAAAAATTAAACGTATCGGGAAGAAGCGTTTCGAGATGGGAGACAGGCAATAACATGCCTGACATTTCTTTACTTGTCGAAATTGCGGATTTCTACGATGTGGATGTAAGAGAATTAATAGAAGGAGAGAGAAAAAGCGAGATGATGAACAATGAAGTAAGAGATGTTGCCAACAAGATGGCAGATTATGCCAATAATGAAAAAGGCAGATTATTTAAAGTAATAAGAGTAATAGGTATCGTTGGTGTATTACTGCTTGCGATAGCGATCGTATTTCAGACAGGTTTATATGAGAAGGAACTGGGAAACTTTATTGCCCTTGTATTTTCCTTCCTGGCATTTGTGGTCATGATCATTATGACACTCTATGTAAACGGAGTGTTGCAGAAGATTAAAAAGAACAAAGCACTGACGATAGGACTGATAACTTTGATATCGATCGTTTCGGTAGTGGTGGTAAAATGCGTTCTTATGTTTACGGTCTTATTCATGATTGTAATCTTTGAAACCCTTGCTCCGACCAAGAAAGGCTCGGACGGATACGATAAAGAGGCCATGGTCTCAAAATACAGCAGTGAATTTAATTCGGGATTCTATCTTTTCCCTGAGAATCTTGATAAGTCCGTTGATGATGAATATGCTTATTCCGCCAAAACGGGATTTTTCGATACTGACGGATATTTTATATTAAAAGTTCAGTATAACGAAGAGGATTATAAGGCTGAAGTCGATCGTATGTCTGATGTAAGCTGCAAGATCGATTTTGATAACAATCAGTCATATACAAATTATGTTTATCAGGATGATACCATGTATAATTATCCGGCGATCATAGCGATGGACGGATATGATAATGCTTACGAATATGCGCTTTTGGACGAAGAGGACCTCACCATCATTTATGTGGCTTTAAGTTATCCCGAATCCGTCAATCTGATCAAATATAAGGATTATCTTAAGAAGGATCTGAGTGCATATATCATACCGGGAAGCTCACTTGAGAACTTCTCGCTTTACTCCCACCGCTTCCCCGGAGAGGATGCCTGGATAGGTGCTTATTAAATAGATAAGAAAGAGTGGTTGGCATAAATTGAACGACCGGTTAAAGGGAATAATTTGCATAATCATAGCGGCAGCAGGGTTTTCTTTAATGACCTTTTTTGTAAGACTGGCAGGGGACCTGCCTACCATGCAGAAGGCCTTTTTCAGAAACGCGTTTGCGCTGGTTATAGCAATAGCGACACTGATAATAAAAAGACAGAAGTTTAAGATAGATAAAGAGTTCGGATGGGATATTTTCTTCAGATGTCTTTTCGGAACGACTGGACTTATAGCAAACTTTTATGCCATCGATAAACTGGCACTGGCGGATGCGAACATGTTAAACAAGCTTTCTCCGTTCTTTGCGATAATCCTCTCGATCCCGCTTTTGAAAGAAAAGCCTTCAAAGACCGATATAATCGCTACGGTTATTGCATTTATCGGGGCACTTTTTATCATCAGGCCTACGCCCGGAAACATGGAACTTATTCCCTCACTGATCGGCCTGTATGGCGGATTCGGCGCGGGCTGCGCATATGTATTTGTAAGAAGAGCAACTAAAAAAGGTGCGGCTACGCCTGTCATAGTAATATGCTTTTCACTCTTTTCGTGCATGCTGACCCTGCCGTTTATGGTATTTAATTACGTACATATGAGCGTTATGCAGATCCTTATCCTTATCGCTGCCGGAATGGCTGCGGCGGTCGGACAGTTTGCGATAACGAGCGCTTATAAATTTGCACCCGCAAAGAAACTTTCGGTATTCGATTATATCCAGGTAATATTTGCGGCACTCTGGGGAATAATCTTCCTAAAAGAATCGCCGACATTTTTAAGCGTTATCGGATATGTTATAATAATAGGTGTGGCGTTTGTTCGCTGGGAGAAAGCACGTATTGAAGAGAAAAAGCTGAAAGCTTAAAGAGGAAAAAATGAAGAAAAAACTGTTAGGTTTATTGGCGGGGGTATTGGCAGTTATGAGTATGACAGGATGCGGAGCGGTAAAGTATAAAGTTGATGCTGACTTTGGGTATAAGCTTGATAAAGATTCCTATGCCGCAGGTGAGGAAGTAACGGCAGTTTACGATATGATAGGAACTGACAGCGATTACACTTTTTACTGCGAAAACGATGATGTTTCTTTAAAGCAGGAGTACGATTCAAAGCGCGGATATGTTATCACTTTTACGATGCCGGCACATGATGTTAAACTCGGCGTAAAGAGAAGAAGTTCGATGGAAATGGATCCTGATGCGATCATTCCCGATCCTTCCGATCCGCCTGTTACCGGTTTTATGCCGCTTGGCGATATATGGACCTGCCCCGAATGCAATGCTGCCGGGAACGTCGGCGGATACTGCTCAAACTGCGGAGCAAAGAAACCCGAATAAAAATGTAAGGACAGAAAAAATGATTCAGGATATTTTTCCGAGCAAACTTTATAACGAATATAAAAACATCGAAATGGGAAGGGAAGATTTCCTTCTCATTTTCGATAATGAAGGAAAGATCCTCCTTGGTGATGAGGACGGTCAGATACGGTTTCTGACGGGCGAAGACATAAGCGGGGGAAAGATCGTATATCTTTTTTCGGTTGACGAAAAAAAATACTTCCTTCTGACCGAGAACACGAACTTTTCGAAAGAAGGTTTTTCGTATTATTCCATAAGGGATGTTCGTGATAAGTTCTCGGGAAAGGAAGTATATGCCGTATTTACCGCGTATCATCTTCAGAAATGGTATTCGGACAACAAACACTGTGGAAAATGCGGGGACATTTTAATCTTTGACGAAAAGGAAAGAGCATTAAGATGTCCGAAGTGCGGTAATGTCATTTATCCAAGGATCAATCCCGCCGTTATAGTAGGTGTAATAAAAGGCGATACGATCCTTTTGACCAGATACAGAAGGGGCTACGGCCATAACGCTCTGGTTGCCGGTTTTACCGAAATAGGTGAAACTTTAGAGGAAACCGTACAGAGAGAGGTTATGGAAGAGACCGGTATTAAGGTTAAAAATATAAGATATTATAAATCGCAGCCCTGGGGCATGGCCCAGGATATCCTCGTAGGTTTCTTTTGTGAGGCCGACGGCGACGGTTCGATCCATATGGATGAGAGCGAATTAAAGTACGCCGAGTGGGTCAAGAGAGAAGATGTGATCCTCCAGCCCAACAATCTAAGCCTCACAAACGAAATGATGAGAGTGTTTAAAGAAAATATGATCTAATAGTTTGCTGCACTTTCTACGATCTCTGCGAATTCTTTTTTATAATCATCGTTTAATCTGAGTTTCGAAAGCGTTTTCGATACATGCTTTAAACTTCCGTTTCCAACGTAATCGCTGTGTCTTAATACCATTGCGAATTCGGCTACGGATGCGGCAAAAAGGAAATCGGTGGAAGGTGTGTCGGTATAGCAGTTGGAACCGATATTGTAATTAAGAAGCTTTGATTTGATACCGTTGGGCTCTTTGTAACGAACGGAAAGAGTGAGCCACTCTTCTGATTCAAGAGCTTCTTTTGTTAATGAACTTGACTGATATTTTAAGTTATCACCGCTGTAAGAATCATCTTTTGCCGGTACGATCTCGTAGAGCACGGTTACATTGTGACCTGCACCGATCTCGCCGGCGTCTTTTTTATCATCTTCAAAATCTTCATTGTTGAGTGCTCTGTTTTCGTAACCGATAAGACGGTATTCGGAAACATATGCCGGATTGAATTCAACCTGGAATTTAACATCTTTTGCAACAGTTATCATATTTTCGTCGAATTCTTCTACCAGTACTTTTTTGGCTTCCGTAAGAGAGTCGATGTATGCGTAATTTCCGTTGCCTTTATCTGCCAGGACTTCCATTCTCGCATCCGAATAATTGCCTGTTCCGAAGCCTAAAACCGACAGATAGATCCCTTTGTCTTTCTTTTTGGAGATGAGTTCTTCAAGTTCGGACTGACTTGTTTTTCCTATGTTGAAATCACCGTCGGAAGCGATGATTATCCTGTTGTTCCCACCTTTTATAAAGTTTTCTTCGGCGAGCTTGTAGGCTTCTTCGATCCCGCCTTCACCGTTTGTGGAACCCTGGGCTCTCAGAGAATCCAGAGCATTTTCTATTGCTTCTTTATTTGAACCTTTTTCGCCTTCAAGAACGATATCCGTTCCGCTTGCGTAAGTTACGATCGAAACGCGGTCTTTGCTTCCGAGATTATCGAGCATAAGCTTAAATGAGTCTTTAACGAGGGGCAGTTTATCGAGATTCTGCATTGAACCCGATACGTCGATCAGAAGAACGATATTTGCATCGGGACTGTCTTTGAACGATATTTCCTCGGTCTGGATACCGAGACGCAGGAGCTTGTTTTCTTCGTTCCAGGGACATGTAGAGATCTCGGCATTCACGCCGAAGGGTTCTTTGCCTGTGGGACCTGCATAATCATATGAAAAATAATTGATCATCTCTTCGACACGAATGCTTCCCTCAGGTATGAAGTTTGGATCGAAACCGTTATTAAGCATTCTTCTTATATTGGCATAAGATGCGGTATCAACATCAGCCGAAAAAGTTGAGAGCGGAGAAGTGGTTACATCTTTAAAAACATTTTCACGTATAGCATCATATTCCTCTGTGTTGTAATCTTCCTCATCCAGGAAATACACAGGGCCTGAGGGCTGATTATAGTACACAGGAGAACTTGAAGCTGAACTTGCGCATGCACTCGCCGATGAACAACTCTGCGAGACGGAATAAGAAGCACTTGCATTTGACGCGGTCGCACTTGCAGCATTTGAGCAGGAGACTGCACTGCTTCCCTGATTTTGATCGTTGTTTGCATTTTGCTTTGGTGTACATGCAAAGAGTGATGAGATCGCTGTTATGATCGCGAAAAAACGTATGGATCTTTTGTAACGGAAATTTTTTATCATATTTTCACACACCTTTCTTTTGAAATCGTTTTTATACTTAGTAAACAAACAAAAAAGAAATTCGTTACAAAAAATATTTTTTTATTTTAAATGTGCTAAAATGAACTGAAAAAGAACGAAAACGGCATCTTGGTAATACGTTTCGTACCGCTTGGTAGTAAACGTATTGTGCATGTGTTTTTTGTCGAATATGATGTGTCTGTAAACAAAACCAAGGAGGATTAAATTATGGATACATTAAGATTAACAGAAAACACCAAAGACCTTGATTCGTTAAAGAACGAAGCGAAAAAAAACCAGAAAAACGGCCTTCCCTATATGATGGCATCGGTATTCGTATGGACGATCATTTTGTTCGCACAGCTGTATGGCGGTCCGATCAGACAGACGAATTTCCTCACCTTTATGGCATCCGCATTCATGATGCCTTTAGCCATCATCTTTTCGCGTATGGTTAAGGCGGATATATTTAAGAGAACAAAGAACCCGATAAACAAACTCGGATTCCTTTGTACGATGAATCAGAACCTTTATATTCCGTTAGCCATGTGGGCATGTACGTTTTCACCTAAGGCAATGCTTATGATCTATGCAGTTATCTTTTCCGCACATCTTCTTCCGTTTGCATGGATATATAATTGCAGAGCATATATGGCTGCTTCGATCATAGAAACGATCGGAATACTCTTCCTCACATTGTTCGTCGGAAATATTCCCGCAGTCATTTTCGTTATCGCGATGCAGATCATATTATGTATTTGTCTTTTCGTAAGAGTCAGAAAGGAAAATAATTAAGTTGAGAGTTGAGATAGTAAAAGATCCGGCAAATGAATCGATAAATGTCGAGATACACTGTAAAGATGTTACGGGTGAAGTAACGAAGCTTAAAAGATACATCGATAATTACAGCGTCGGTATTTCCGCAACGGATGAAGGAGAAACTTATATGGTTTCACTGGATGAGATACTGTATGTGGAATCGGTCGACAAGAAGACATTTATCTATACCGATAAAAAGGTGCTCAGTACGGATAAGAGACTGTATGAACTTGAAAACATGCTCGATCAGAGAGATTTCTTCAGATGTTCAAAATCAGTTATCATCAATATCAACAAAGTTACCAGGTTAAAGCCGGAGATCTCAAGAAACATTCTGGCTACGCTCTCAAACGGGGAAGTTGTAGTCATCTCAAGACGATATGCAGCAGAGCTTAAGAAACTGCTCGGGATAAGGAGTTAATATATGGGCAAAGTTAAAGAATTATTGATTTTTATAAGAAACGCAATGGCATTTACTTTTTCGTGGCTTGTAATATGCTCGGTATTGTTCTCGTTATTAACCGGGAACAAGTCGTTATCGATAGCATTCCTTTTAAAACTTTTTGTCCTCTGCCTCCTGGCGGTAGTGGCATTCGGATTATGCTTCCTCACAAAGAAGATGCAGAAGAAAGGATTCATTTTCTCGCTTTCGGTTTTCTACGCATTGATAGTCCCGACAGAGATAGTGATGTTTTACCTGATGGGAATGTTTAAGGATAAAGGAAACATCTTATTCTGGGGTATTTTTGCCACAGCCGTAATTCTTTCCTATATCGCATGTCTTATAATCGACCGCCTGATAATGAGAAAGAGATCGGATGAATATACCAAAAAGATCATTGAATATAAAGAAGCAAAATAATGTAAAAAGATAAAAACGGCCCTGAGATTTTTCTCAGGGCTTTTTTGTGATAGAATAAGTTTGATCGTTGAAACAATGAGAGGATGAAAAATGGAAGAGCGTTTTCAGAGAACGGCGCTTTTGTACGGCGATGACGTAATAGAAAAATTTAAAAAGTGCAGAGTGGCAGTCTTCGGAGTCGGAGGAGTCGGCGGATTTGCGGTCGAAGCTCTTGCGCGTGCCGGCATCGGTGCACTCGATCTTATAGATAACGACAAGGTCTGCGAAAGCAATATCAACCGTCAGATCATAGCGACCGTGAGCACGATCGGAATGGATAAGGTCGATGCTGCGAAGGAAAGGATAAAAGACATTAATCCCGACTGCGAAGTAAGGACGTACAAGACATTCTTTCTTCCGGATACGGCCGATCAGTTTGATTTTAAAGAATACGATTATGTTGTGGATGCCATAGATACCGTGACAGGGAAACTTGCGATCATAGTAAAGGCAAAAGAAGCGGGAGTTCCAGTTATATCAGCCATGGGTGCGGGAAACAAGCTTGATCCTACCGCTTTTGAAGTAGCAGACATATACGATACTTCGGTATGCCCTCTTGCCAGGGTAATGCGTACCGAATGCAAGAAAAGAAACATCAGATCATTAAAGGTAGTATACTCAAAAGAAAAGGCGCTTAAACCCAAAGAGGAAGTTCCGGTCGATGAGGGCTCGAAAAGAAGAAGCACTCCGGGATCGGTCTCATTCGTGCCTTCTGTAGCGGGACTGATCGTTGCGGGGGAAATACTGAACGATCTGGCAAAAACCGTTTAACGTTATAGAAAAAAGGATAATAAAATGAAAGAGAAAAACTGCAATATTTTATGCATTATCTTAACGATTATCGCTCTTGTTATAGCGTTTATCTTAGAGTTGTACATTCAGCCGGGATACCTTATCAAATGTATCGTAAAGGTCTCCACATTCGGCGGTATCATAGTTTTATATTCGATACTTACAAAGAAAAAACTTGCCGACATTATCAATTTCCATAAACCCGAAAAGATAGGCGTACTGATCGGAAGTATCTTTTTATTCTTCATAGGTATAGTTATTCTTTTCTTTATTTTCAAGAATCAGATCGAGTGGAGCGGGATAAGGGAAAGTCTCGTTACAAAAGAAGGTTTTACAAAGAAAAACTGCTTTATAGGTTTTGCTTATATCATCGTTGCCAATTCGTTTCTGGAGGAAGCTTTTTACAGAGGATTCTTCCCGAATCTGATTAAGAACAAATGGGCGGGATGGATCATAAGTGCACTGCTTTTTTCCATATATCATATAGGTATCATCGGCGGGTGGTTCAACATCCCGATCTTTATGATCTGCGTCATAGGCCTTGCACTCGTAGGATTGTTCTTACAGTGGATCAGCATCCGCTATAAGACGATAGTTGCCAACTGGATGGTTCATGCGAGTGCAAATATCGCGATCAACATCATCGGTACACTTCTTATCTTTGAGATCCTGAAATAGTTTAAAACCCTTGACAAGTAATGGAAAAGGTCAGGGCGATAGATGTCTGCAGGGAACTTGACCGTTTTCCGATGAAGCCTGCGAAGCTATAATGCGGAACATCGAAAATGAATAGATTTTAACCGAATTCACAACCGCGAAGTGCCTAAAGATTTTTCTTTAGGCATTTTGTGTTAAAATGGTGTAAAATTGTAAACATATAAGATTTGTTCAAAGAAACGCCGATTTTGAGAAAAAAATTGGTCCTATTTTACATTGACGGGAAAAGGGAATAATAGTATCTTTATTACGACAATTGTTAAAAGAATAACAAAGTGATTTGCCAAAGACGGCAAGAAGGGAGAAGTATGGATAGTAATATTATTGAAAAAGGCCCTATTACTGATGAGTTAATTGCTAAAATGGACAAATATTTCCGTGCCGCAAACTATTTATCGGCAGGCCAGCTTTATCTTTTGGAAAATCCGCTCTTAAAGAAACCCCTCACCATGGATATGGTAAAGAAGAAAATCGTAGGTCACTGGGGAACCGTTCCCGGACAGAACTTCATTTTCACACATGCCAATCGTGTTATCAAAAGATACGATCTTGACATGATCCTTTTATCAGGTCCCGGACATGGCGGAAACTTCTTTATAGCTAACGATTATATAGATGGTTCCTACAGTGAGATTTATCCTAATATTTCACAGGACGAAGAAGGAATGCAGAAGCTCTTCAAGCAGTTCTCATTCCCCGGCGGTGTACCCAGCCACTGCGCACCCGAGACACCCGGTTCCATTCATGAAGGCGGCGAACTCGGTTATTCCATCGCACATGCATGCGGTGCAGTATTTGATAACCCCAGCCTTATCGCTACAGTTGTTGTAGGTGACGGCGAGGCTGAAACAGGCCCTCTTGCTACATCTTGGCAGTGCAACAAGTTCATCAACCCCGTAGGAGACGGTGCTGTTCTTCCCATCCTTCACTTAAACGGATACAAGATCGCCAACCCTACTATCTTCGGTCGTCTTTCCAAAGAAGAACTTACAGATTTCTTCCACGGCAACGGATGGGAGCCTTACTTTGTTGAAGGTGATGAACCCCTTAAGATGCATAAACTTATGGCAGAAGCTATGGATACTGTTATCGAAAAGATCCAGGCTATCCAGAAACATGCCAGAGAAAATAACGATGCTACACGTCCCGTATGGCCTATGATCGTTCTTCGTACACCTAAGGGATGGACAGGTCCCAAGGTAGTTGACGGCAACCGTATCGAAGGCAACTTCCTTGCTCATCAGGTACCCATCATGATGGATAAGCCCGAGCATTTACAGATGCTTTCAGACTGGCTTCACAGCTACAAGCCCGAAGAACTCTTTGATGAAGAAGGCCATGTACTTCCCGAGATCAAGGAACTCTGCCCCGTAGGTGATGCAAGACTCGGTATGAACCCTCATGCAAACGGCGGTAAGCTTTTAAGAGACTTAAGACTTCCCGACTTCAGAGAGTACGGTTTTGATATTGACAAGCACGGTGCAAAGGAAAGCCAGGATACAGCTAACCTTGCAGCATACATTCGTGATATTTTCAAACTTAATGCAGAAGCAAAGAACTTCCGTATCTTCTCACCCGATGAGAACAACTCAAACCGTTTCACATCTGTATTCGAAGTTGAAAACAGAGACTGGAACGCAGATCAGTCCGATATGGACGATCATCTGTCAAGATTCGGCCGTGTAATGGATTCAATGCTTTCCGAGCATATGTGCGAAGGATGGCTTGAAGGATACCTTCTTACAGGTCGTCACGGTTTCTTCAATACATACGAAGCATTCTCAAGGATCATCGATTCCATGGGTGCTCAGCATGCTAAATGGCTTAAGGTTTGCAACCAGCTTCCCTGGAGAGAGAAGATCGCATCCCTTAACTTACTTATGTGCTCCACAGTATGGCAGCAGGACCACAACGGATTCACACATCAGGATCCCGGTTTCATGGATCACATCGCAAACAAGAAGGCAGACGTTGTTCGTATCTACCTTCCCGCAGATACAAATACATTACTTTCCACAATGGACCATTGCTTAAAGAGCCGCAACTATGTTAATGTAGTAATTGCGTCCAAGCATCCCCGTCCCCAGTGGTTATCAATGCCCGAAGCTGTTAAGCATTGTACACAGGGTATCAGTATCTGGGATTGGGCTTCAAACGATCAGGGCAAAGAACCCGATATCGTATTTGCAAGTGCCGGTGAAACACCCACACTTGAAGCTCTTGCCGCAGTATCTATTTTAAGAAAAGAGATCCCCGACATTAAGATCCGTTTCATCAATGTCGTTGACCTTTTCAAACTTGTTCCTCACAACGAGCATCCTCACGGTCTTACAGATGCTGAGTACGATATGCTCTTTACTACAAACAAGCCTGTTATCTTTAACTTCCACGGCTATGCAACACTCGTTCACGAGCTTACATACCGTCGTCACAACAACAGACTTATGCATGTAAGAGGGTACAAGGAAGAGGGTACCATCACTACAGCATTCGATGTTCGTGTACAGAACGATATCGACCGTTTCCACCTTGTACAGGATGCGCTTAAGTTCCTTCCTCAGCTCGGTAACACAGGTGCATACCTCTACCAGAAGATGAGCGACAAGCTCGTAGAGCATAAGCAGTACATCCACGATTTCGGTGTAGATTTACCTGAAGTTGTTAACTGGAAATGGGAAGACATTAACTAATTAAACTTGAACTAAACCCAAGGAGGAGAAAAATATGAGCAAGCGTAAAAACACTTTTTGCGTTCGTGCTGCATCCGTCATTACGGCTGCACTCGTGCTTGCGATATTGTTTTTCTCCTCTTTTTATATTGCTCTGGAAGCAAATCATACGCATCATGACTGTTCAAAAGAAGAATGTCCCGTATGTATATGCATTCAGACCTGTCAGAGAACACTGCATCAGATCTCGGACGGAAGTGTCAATCTTTACGTGAGCGTGCTGCCTGTTCTCTTAATACTTTTTTCAGTCGTTTTAAAAGAAAGCGTTTTATTATCAGATACACCCGTATCAAGAAAAGTTCGCATGAATGATTGAAAAGTCTTTGAGTATTTTAAAGACATTTTGATCACACGGAGGTTTATTAACATGAAAAAATATATATCTTTAATTCTTGCAGCTCTTCTTGCTCTGGTTTCACTTACGGGCTGCAGCACAGGAAACGCAAACGGCGCAGGCAATGACAAGATTCAGATAGTAACTACCATCTTTCCCGAATATGACTGGGTTATGAACGTTCTCGGAAGCAATCCCGGGAACGCGGAAGTGACCATTCTTCTTGACAACGGTGTTGATCTTCACAGCTATCAGCCTTCGGTAGACGATATCGTTAAGATCACATCAGCCGATCTCTTTATCTATGTTGGCGGTGAGTCCGATGCATGGGTTGAGGATGTTTTAAAACAGAAGACCAATAAAGATATGGTCGTGATCAATCTTATGGATGTACTCGGCGATTCCGCAAAAGAGGAAGAAGTGATCGAGGGTATGGAATGCGAGGAAGAGGAAGAAGAGGAAGAAGGTCCCGAAGTCGAGTATGACGAGCATGTATGGCTTTCCGTAAAAAATGCCGCTATGTTTGTAGATGAGATCGAGGGTGCCATGGAAAACGTCGATCCCGCCAATTCTTCCGCATATAAAAACAATGCAGACGCTTATATTGCAAAACTTAACGAACTTGACTCAAAGTATGCTTCCGCGGTAAGCGAAGCAAATGTAAAAACGGTTCTTTTCGGGGACAGATTCCCCTTCAGATATATGGTCGATGATTACGGCTTATCTTACTATGCCGCTTTTGTCGGATGTTCAACAGAGACTCAGGCCAGCTTTAAGACCATCACTTTCCTTGCAGAGAAGGTTGATGAGAATTCCCTTAAATCCGTGCTGACGATCGAAGGAACCGATCAGAGTATCGCAGAGACCATTATTCAGAATACAGATTCAAAAGATCAGAAGATCCTGACAATGAATTCCATGCAGTCTGTTACATCAGACGATATTAAGAACGGTGCTACGTATCTTTCAATAATGGAAAGCAACCTTGAAGTTTTGAAAGAAGCATTACAGTAGGAGTTCTTTATGAAAAAGTGGATAAGTGTATTTGCAGGTGCTATGGCGCTTGCGGTAATTTTTGCTTGCGTTCACGGTAATGTTCCGATCGCCCGGACGATAGACAATACTTACGAAAGCGAAGAGCAGGGTCAGGAAGACGCGGAAAATGTATCGTCCGAATCTTTGAACGTTCAGGATCAAAACAGCGAAAACGAGGCAGATAAGGAAACATACGACAGCGGGTCTTTAAACGATCTGAGAAGTGCTCTTTCAAAAGGCACGGATGAAAATGCATCAGACGATGCTGTCACGGGTTCCGGAGAATTTGATGTCGATCTGACAGTGATATCGGGACTTCTTGTATATTCCGAAGTCTACAATATGATGGCGTATTCCGAAGACTATGTCGGCAAGTCGGTTAAGATGAAAGGTATCTATACGGTTTATATCGATGACGTTACCGGAGCATTATATCACGCCTGTATTGTACAGGACGCCACGGCCTGCTGTGCGACCGGCATAGAGTTTGAGCTTACGGATGATTATGTTTATCCTGACGATTATCCGAAGGAAGGTGATGAGATAACCGTAAGCGGAGTTTTTGATACCTATGATGACGGCGGTTATACTTATTGCACTTTAAGAAATGCCGTATTGTATTGATATTGCAATATAATAAGTTTTACGTTTATAATTATCGGTAGCGGGGCTTTTTCCCGCTGCCGGTGTTTTTTTATTTTTTAGAAGGGGGATTTAAATGAAAAAATTGGTTACTTACAGAACCAGGTTTTTAAGTGTCATTTTGTCATTACTGATGATCCTATCGGTAGTTTCGATCCCGGCATTTAAAGCCAAGGCAGCAGGCGGAGTTGACGGATTTGTTGAGCGTTGCTATACGGTAACACTTGACAGAGGGTCGGATCCCGACGGTTTTGCGGCATGGAAAGACATGCTCTTAAACGGCAGGAGCGTCGGAATATTTATCGCTTACGGTTTTATGTTCAGCGATGAATATGTAGCAAAGAACAAAGACAACAGGGCGTTCGTAAAAGATCTGTACACATTGTTTTTGGACAGAGAACCTGATGAAGACGGATACAATCTCTGGGTAGGATTGCTTGAATCCGGAAAGAGCAGGGAAGAGATCTTTGCAGGCTTTGCAGATTCGACAGAGTTTTACGGAATCTGTGACAGCTATGGGATCACAGCCGGATTCTATGATGCAAGATATGATATATTCCAGCAGAATAATGTTAACCTTTTTGTCGAGAGAATGTATCAGACTTGTCTCGGAAGACGTGGAGACATGGACGGCCATATCCTCTGGGTAAGCAAACTTTTAAACAAAGAACTTACCGGTGTAGAGTGTGCAAAGAACTTTATCAAGAGTGACGAATACGTTAATAAGAATTTAAGCAACGACGAATACGTTGAAAATCTTTACAAAGCATTCATGGGAAGATCATCGGATGCCGAAGGAAAGAGTTTATGGCTTAATGCACTCGAGACGGGTGCAATGACCAGAGACGAAGTATTCGCAGGCTTTGCAAACTCGAAAGAGTTCGGAGATATCTGTGCAAGTTACAACATCGTTAAAGGCACATATTCTCCTACGGATACAGCGAACAACACAAACAACAATAATAACAATAACAATAATAATACAAATACAGACAGCGGAAATCTGGGTGATTATTCCGAGGATGAGATCGTTGATTTTACGATGTTTATCGCAATGCCGGGTTCGGAACTTTCAGCCGATAACGACATTCAGGAGATCATCGCCAAAAAGACCGGTGTCAGAGTAAAAGAGAGCTGGCTTGCCAATTGGACTGTAGAGGCAGCTGTTAATATGATGATCAATGAAGACAAGTATCCTGACTTTATCGATGCCGGCGATTATTCGGACGATCTGTACAGAGAAGGTGTGCTTGTTGCATGGGATCCTTATCTTGAGAAGTATCCAAACCTTAAAAATATGTATTCCGATGCTGAATGGGATCAGTTCAGAATGAGCGACGGCAAGATCTACTGGGCGAATGTGTTCAATAATACATATGGTGAATCAAAAGAAACAACTCATAATGATGAGGCATTCTGGATCCAGGTAAGAGTACTTGAGTGGGCAGGGTATCCGGAGATCAAGACTATTGATGAATACTTTGATCTTCTTGAAAAGTATTATGACGCAAACAAGACTTTCAAGGATAAAAAGGGTAACACCGTAAACATTATCCCTTACACGATTCTTTGCGAGGACTGGAGATATTATTGTCTTGAAAATGCTCCGTTGTTCCTTGACGGTAATCCAAATAACGGTGCTGTTGCGGTTGATCCCAAAACAATGAAAGTTGTGGATTACAATGTTACTCCCACAGCAAAAGCATACTTCAAAAAACTCAATGAAGAATACGCTAAGGGTATCGTAGATAAAGATTTTGCATCACAGACATATGATGAATATATCGCTAAACTTTCAACAGGCGCCGTACTCGGTATGGTAGATCAGACCTGGGATTTCAATTATACGGTTCAGCCTGCTTTTGAAAAATCAGGTCTCGTTGATCTCGGATGTGAATATGTTCCTCTGGGAATAACAGCTCCCGGTGTGACCGAAAACAGATATCATACTTATGAAGATACGCTCAATAACAGTTCGGGATGCGCCGTAACAAAGAGTTGCAAAAACCCCGACAAGGCATTTGAGTTTATGAACAATCTTTTAAGCCAGGAGATCCACGATCTTCGTTTCTGGGGTGTTGAAGGTGTTGACTATCTCGTTGATGAGAACGGTCTGTATTACAAGACTCCTCAGATGAGAAAGAATTTCAGTGAAGCTTCCTATAATGCAAGTCATTTGTGCGCTTATTCATTTATGCCCCAGTGGCTCGGAACAAGCCGTGACGGAAAGAATGCGATGCAGTGCCAGCAGCAGCCTTCCGAATACCTTGCAACACTTTCCGATCCTCTGGCAAAATGCTTCAGGGCGTACGGTGCAGGCGGTTATGCGGATATGCTCGGATCTGTAAAAGAAGATACCGCGAAGAAGTATCCCTGGTATCCGCTGTGGTCATTCTCCAATGCAATGAACGGCAGCACAGCCGGCGGTAAAGCTTTGAGCAAAATGACCGAAACAAAGCATGAATGGCTTCCAAAAGTCATTATGAGTTCAAACTTTGATAATGAATGGAACAGTTATATTTCGGCATACAATCAGTGCAGGCCCGAAGATTTCTTAAATGAAATGCAGGCCGAAGTTGACAGACGCATTTCCGGAGCAAGATAAAAAATAATTCGCAAAATAAGACGGTCGTTATCGGCCGTCTTTTTAATTTGGTGTTGACGTTTATAATTTCAGGTGTTATTATGTTCTGATGGTTAGGGATGACTAACTTTCGGAAAGGAGTAACAATATGGATACAAATACAGCTTTAGGCTTATTGATACCGTTTATCGGAACATCGACAGGTTCGGCATGTGTATTCTTTATGAAAGATAAATTAGGCGACAAAGTACAGAGAGGACTCACGGGTTTTGCGAGCGGAGTTATGGTCGCAGCTTCAATATGGAGTCTTATAATCCCTGCGATTGAGCAGTCCAAACATCTTGGCAGTATGTCGTTTATTCCCTCTGCGATAGGGTTCTCGCTTGGTATAGTTTTTCTTCTGATCCTTGATTCGGTAATACCTCACTTGCATATGAATACTGATAAAGCGGAAGGCCCTAAAAGCAAACTGAAAAGAACCACAATGATGGTTCTTGCGGTAACCCTTCATAACATTCCCGAAGGAATGGCTGTCGGTGTTGTATATGCAGGTCTTTTATCCGGAAACACATCCATTACCGTCGGCGGTGCACTTGCACTTGCGATAGGTATCGCGATCCAGAACTTCCCTGAGGGAGCGATCATCTCACTCCCGCTTTGTGCGGAAGGAAAAAACAAAGGCAAAGCTTTTTTAAGCGGTGTCTTATCGGGTGCGGTCGAACCGGTCGGTGCACTTCTTACTATATTTGCAGCTTCCCTTGTTGTACCTGCGATGCCTTATCTTTTAAGCTTTGCTGCAGGTGCCATGATCTATGTCGTAGTCGAAGAACTTATTCCCGAGATGTCTTCCGGCGAACACTCGAATGTGGGAGTAATAATGTTTTCGATAGGCTCCATTCTGATGATGGCACTTGATGTTGCATTGGGATAACCCCTCTCTATATATTTAATTGGGAAAAGCCGGTACATTTTCGTATCGGTTTTTCTTTTCCCTCATACCGATATTTGTTTGAATAAACTCTCGTTACATAGTAAAATGGTAAGGAAAATGAGGGGGGAACAAAATGAAATTTTTTACGGCAGATCTGCACTTTGGAGACAATGAAACCATAGAGCGCGAATCAAGACCTTTTACAGATGTTTTGGAATTTGAAGAGACAATTGTTTCAAACGTTAACAAGGTAGCCTCAAGCGAAGATATTCTTTATGTCCTGGGTGACTGGATTAATTACAATCACATTAATCATCCTGATTTGGAGGCATGCCAAAAGACTTTTGAAATAAGCAAAAGAATGAATCCAAAAGTTGTTCTTGTACTGGGCAACAACGAAGAGAGAATCGTAAGAGATAAATATGACGGGGATTTCCAAAAGATGCGAAGCGATTTGATTTCGCTTGGATTTGAGGACGTCATTAAAGATGGGGATATAGAGATTAACGGAGAACCGATACATTTAATTCACTGCCCTGTGGACAGAAAAGAAGGATGTATCAATCTTTTCGGTCATACACACAGATGGACGGGCCTTTGGAAACCGTTCGGTTTGAATGTAGGTATAGATTTGAATTTCTTCAGACCTTTTTCGGAAAAAGACATCATATATCTTTTGGAGCATAAGCGCGACTGGTGTGACAAGGACGCGAATTGCCATTGTATGTAATTTATGGAAAAGGGGTTTAATTTGCCAAAATATGCAATAAAAGAGCGATTATTTCCTGACAGTTTAAATGTAAACAGGACAAAAGTGTGATATATTATAGTTAAATGGAAAATAGCGTTTTGGGAAGAAAAGGAGACGCATATGAAAACTTTAATAGTTGTAGACATGCAAAACGATTTTATTGACGGAAGCCTTGGCACCAAAGAGGCACTCGCCATTGTAGACAATGTTAAGGCAAAGATTAAAGAATACAAAGAAAACGGAGATGAAGTGATTTTTACAAGAGATACTCATCACGAAAACTATATGGAAACCAACGAAGGACATTATCTCCCCGTTGTTCACTGCATTGAGAACACCGAAGGATGGGAGATAAGAGAAGGTCTTTATTTCGAAGGAGCGAAGATCATAGACAAGCCTTCTTTCGGATATACGGGATGGGGGAATTTTAAATTCGACGAGATCGAGATCATCGGTCTTTGTACTGATATCTGCGTAGTATCGAATGCACTTATCTTAAAAGCATTAAATCCCGAGATAAAGATATCGGTCGATCCGAAATGCTGCGCAGGCGTTACACCCGATTCCCACAATGCTGCACTTGAAACCATGAAGATGTGTCAGATAGAGATCAGGTAGTTTTGTTTATCATTTTTTCGCATGGAGGCACAGCTGATAAATGAGAAAAAAATCCAAAAGAAAAGCCATCAATAAAGTTAAAAAGAATCCGCTTTGGCTGACTCTTCTTTTTTGCTTTGTTATCGCGTTGATCGTTGATGTGTTTATCGCATTTTTCGCAAGTTTGTTTACGACATACATAATAGAATCGAAGATAGTCGGTGAATATGAGTCCGTATCTTATCTGGCTAAGCTTTATGATAAAAACACGGATGAAAACGAGGATATTTTTTCAGCCTTAAACGAGGAGGGTCGTGATTATTATATAGCCGACAAACACGGTAAGATCATTTACCAGAACGGAAACAATACGATGGGTAACACGAGCGGATACCTTGAACTTCCGAGCATGGCTGATAAAAAGGGAGACCACGGAGATGTCAGAGCATATCTTGATAATTCCACAGAAGGTTTTCTTACAACCGACGATGAGGGAAAGATCACTTTCGATCCCGAATCCATGCTGGCTTTTGCGTACAAAGTTGAAAAGGACCTTCATGCCGACACTCAGGGAAAACAGGCATCGATCAATCTTCCCATATGGATCGCGATTGATGTAAAAGACGGCAAACAGGTGTTTTACGGCAAAGCGAGTTTTGTATTTTCCATGTCCGATATATTATTGCTTGCATCGTTCATTCTGGTCGGCATCGCACTGGTCGGATGTATCCTTATTCTTATGCTCGTAAACATGATAACCACATTTACCAGTCAGAAGAGAATGACCAAGTATTTCTTCACGGACCCCATTACCAGAGGCCATAACTGGATGTGGTTTACCTACAAAGGAGAAAAGATCTTAAGAAAGAGAAAGTTTGCTTCTCAGACATTCGCTATTCTGGATCTGGTATTCCTTAAATACAGAAATTACTGTGTCTGCCATTCGGTTGCCGAAGGCGAAGAGATGCTTTGCAAAATAGACAGACTTATTAAAGAAAATCTTGGCAAAAATGAGTTTTCGGCTCATTATGCTTCCGCAAATTTTGCACTGGCTCTTAAAGCGAACAGCCCTGAGGAACTGGAAGCCAGAGTTAAAGGACTTCTTGAAAAACTTGAAGCACTGGAATCCGATCACAGAGTCACATTCCATGTCGGAGCATATCTTTTGCAGCCTGTTAAAGATTCGAAGGGCAGGATCACTAAGAGAAGAGATATCGATATAGAGAGAGAATACAATAATGCCTGCACTGCGAGAGCGACACTGGACGGCTGTGATGACTCCGGTATTGCATTCTTTGACGCAGATCTTGTCGAAGAGCAGAAATGGATCGATATCGTATTGGATAAATATGAGGCTGCCATCGAGAATGAAGAGTTCGTGGTATACTATCAGCCAAAGTACGATCCCAAGACCAGCGAATTAAAGGGTGTTGAAGCCCTGATCAGATGGAATTCGCCCGAGCTGGGATTTAAGGCACCGAGTACGTTTATCCCTATTTTGGAGAAGAACGGTCTTATTCCCAAGATTGATAAATATATGATCTCACATGTAGCCAGAGATCAGAAATCCTGGCTTGATATGGGCCTCGCGTGCGTTCCGGCATCGGTTAACGTTTCCAGAGCTCATTTCATGGAAAAAGACCTTGCCAACCAGATCAAGAACATGGTCGACAAAGAGGGCTGCCCTCACGAATATATAGAGATCGAACTTACCGAAAGCGCTTTCTTTGATGACAAGAAGGCTATGATCGATACGATCGAGCAGTTAAAGGATATGGGATTCAAGGTTTCCATGGACGATTTCGGTTCAGGATACTCGTCTCTTAATTCCCTTAAGGATATGCCTCTGGATATCCTTAAGCTTGATGCAGAGTTCTTCAGAGGCGATCTTAACGATGATCGCGGTGAGATAGTTGTATCCCAGGCATTAAAACTTGCCAAGGACTTAAATATGCTCACTGTGGCTGAAGGCGTTGAAGAGAAGGAACAGGTTGATTTCCTTGCGAAGTACGGCTGCGATATGATCCAGGGCTTCTATTTCGCAAAACCCATGCCCAAGGAAGAATATACAAGGAGAATGGACGATCTTTCGACTCCGGAAAATGAGGCCATAGCTCAACCCAATCCTGAGGCATTAAGAAAAGCTGAGGAGAGAAGACTCGCTGCAGAAAAAGCTGCCGCTGAGAAAGCCGCTGCCGAAAATGAGGCAGAAAATCCTGAATAGTGATTTTCAATCCCACCGCAATATCTTGTTTTCATAAGAGACTGCGGTCGGATGAAAACATTAAACTATATTGAGCGGGATCCCGAAAAGGACCCATAAAAAAGCGGATATCACAAAAATCCGCTTTTGTGATTTTTATAATCGGGATTTGATAAATCAAAGGGATTTCCCTGAAAAATTAAAATTAGATTTAACATAGTATTTAATAAAATCCGTGATTTAATTAATCCTGATAAATAAAAAACAATTGAAATAAATTATTATCGGGACTGAAAGCCGGGTTGGGATGCGAAAGATACCCGGTACAAGATATAGACTTGGGTTTTTTATGATTTTGACCCGAAAAAATGTAAGATTGGAAAGAAAATGAGCAAAGTAATCGTTGGATTGTCCGGTGGTGTGGACAGTGCCGTATGTGCATATCTTTTAAAAGAGCAGGGATACGATGTGATCGGAGTTACTCTTCGCACATGGTTAAATTCCGAGACAGAAGTGAGCAAATGCTGTGAGCTTGATGATGCTGCCGAGATAGCAAAGAAACTTGGCATCCCTTATCATATTCATAATGTAGGCACTCTTTTTTGCGATTATGTGACCACCCCTTTCGTTTCGGACTATCTTCACGGACTGACTCCGAGCCCCTGCGTTGATTGCAACAGACATGTAAAATTTGAGGGAATGATCTACCTTACTCATGTTTTTAAGGCGGATTATATAGCAACGGGGCATTATGCCAATATAATCAAACTTCCGAACGGCCGTTATACTGTAAGACAATCGGCAGGATCCAAAGATCAGACATATATGCTTTACAGACTTTCACAGGAACAGCTTTCCAAAACATTGATGCCTCTTGGCGATATGTCCAAGGATGAGGTCCGTCGTATCGCGGCAGATGCGGGTATCCCCGTAGCCAACAAGCCCGATTCTCAGGAGATCTGTTTTGTCGAAGACGGAAAATATGCCGAATACATCGAAAGTCATGCAAAAGATTACGGATTTTCGGATATTCTTAAGGGAGAAGGCAATTTTGTTGACGAGGAAGGCAATATCTTAGGAAAACATAAAGGAATATACAATTACACCATCGGCCAGAGAAAGGGCCTTGGTATCGCAATGGGCCATCCGATCTTTGTAAAAGAGATCCGTCCCGAGACCAATGAAGTGGTCTTAAGCGAGGAAGATGCACTCTTTACAAAAGAAGTTTATTGTAACAGCCTTAACTTCCTTAGTATAGAAGGACTTAAGAAAGGCGAGGAACTTCCGGCAAGAGTGCGTATCCGTTACCGTCACGGCGGTGAAAATGCGACTTTGCAGATGACAGATGACGAAACCGTAAAGATCGTTTTTGAAAATGCGGTACGTGCCTCGACTCCCGGACAGTCTGCGGTATTTTATGATGAGACCGGCTGTGTGATCGGCGGAGGCAAGATCATAAAGGTAAAATAATAAAGATATTTACAATCAATTCAATATATTATTAAAATAAATATCGGGTTTGAAAAAAGTTCCCGATATTTTTTTAATTTTTTTGTAACGTTTTTTGGTTTGCATCTGTTTATCATACAGAAAGCAGGTAGAAAGAATGAACGGCACTTCTTCAAAAGAGATGGAAGAGATTTATCTGAAGTACTGTTTACCGCTTAAAAAATATGTCATTTCGATATGCCATAATCCGGATCTGGCAGACGATATCGTATCGGAGACATTTTACAGAGCGATCAAGAATTTCGATTCTTACAAAGAAGGCAACTTATTCGCCTGGCTCTGCACAATAGCGAAGAACACTTATTTCAACCATCTTAAGAAAAAAGACAATTTAAACAGTTCGATAGACGACGAAAACTTCGTTGAAGTTGCCGGAAGCGACAATGTCGAGGATCAGGTAATGAAGCGTGAAGAACAAAGGAAACTTTCCGAATGCATCAATTCATTATCGGATACTGAAAAAGAAGTCGTTAAGCTCAGGATCGAGGCAGGCCTCTCTTTTAAGGAAATAGGAGACGTGCTCCATAAGAGTGAAAACTGGGCAAGAGTAACGTTCTACCGTTGCAAAGAAAAATTGAAAGGAATGATGAATGATGAAGAATGAAAAATGTTATCTTATTAAAGATTTACTTCCTAACTATATAGACGAGCTCTGTGCTGAAGAGACCAATGAAATAATAAAGAAACACCTTGAAGAATGTCCCGACTGTAAGAGAAGCTACGCTTTTATGAAAGGCGATATTCCCGGCGAAAGAGAATTCAAGAATACGGCTGAATACGACAGAAGCCTCATGGAAAAGGTCAGCCGCGATGTCAAAAGAAAGAACGAAAAGTCGAAATATACCGCTATCATTGTTGTTGCAGTATTGATCGCTTTGTTCATTCTCTTAAACCTTCCGATCATCCCCATTTCGGCGAAGGATCTGTCGGCTAAAGTAGTAAATCCTCCGTATTCGCTTGGAACCGAATGGAAAAAGTACAATGAGATCCCCGAGAGATCGGTAATGCTCTTTGACGATGACAAGAAAATGGAAGAATGTGTTTTCCGGAAGGTCCTCTTCGGTGACGAATATGAGAATTCGGAAATATTCAAGGATATCGAAGTATATGTTGATTCGGAATACGATCCGGGTCAGATCTCTATCATAGAATTAGACAGTAAGAAGACCATTAAAGCATATAAAAGCGGCGTGATGGATACCAAATCCGGATATGACTTCGTGGTTAAGGGTGTGAGAACATCCATACTCGGAAGCTTTTCCGGCAAATCCACATCCAAAGTTACGTTCCTTGAATTCAACAAGATAGACGGTGTATTCCTTGACAGAGGAGAACTCAAGGCACTCGATCGTTAAGCGGATCCGAAAATTCATTTTCATTTCCTTAAAAAGCCCCAACGGTATAAGTACCGTCAGGGCTTTTTTGTTTAATGATCTTTAATATTTATTTCTCGACCAGATCTGACAGCTTCTTGCTGTAAAAGAAGTTGTGAACCAGTTCCGCATATTCCTTCCATAGCGGAAGAGTAACACAGGCTGAAGCTCGCGGACAATCCTCGGCTTTTTCCGAAAGACAGGCTACCGGAGCGAGCGAACCTTCTGTAAGTTCAATGATCTCGCCGACAGAATATTCTTCGGGTTTTCTCTTTAACTTGTATCCGCCGCCTTTACCCGAAAGGCTTATTAACAGGCCTCCTTCAACGAGGTCTTTGATTATTATCTCAAGATATTTCTTGGATATCTGCTGTCTTTCGGCAATGTCTTTCAAAGGTATGAAAGCATCGCTTTCCTGGGAAGCAAGATCTATCATAATTCTTAAAGCATATCTGCCTTTTGTTGAAATCATTTTTATACCCCTTCTTTAAAATAATCTTCGAACAAATAAGATTATAAAACATATTTTTAAAAAAATAAAGAAAAACCTATTAAAACGATGGGTAAAAATGTTTTTAAATTTTTTCAACAAAAAATCGAGGCCGTTTTCACGACCTCGATCGATTTATTTTATATTGTTAGTTTGGCTTAATTAAGCTTTACCATCAGAACCAAGAACGTTGATGATCTTGTGAGCAACCATGTCCTTAACAGCCTGACGAGCGGGCTTTAAGTACTGACGAGGATCGAAGTGATCGGGATGCTCTGCGAAGTACTTTCTGATGTTACCTGTCATAGCAAGACGGATATCGGAGTCGATGTTGATCTTACATACAGCAAGTTTAGCTGCCTGACGAAGCTGCTCTTCAGGAATACCTACAGCATCGGGCATGTTTCCGCCGTACTGGTTAACCATCTTAACGAATTCCTGAGGAACTGAAGATGAACCGTGAAGTACGATAGGGAATCCGGGAAGTCTCTTGATGCACTCCTCAAGAACGTCGAAACGAAGGGGAGGGGGAACAAGGATTCCGTCAGCATTTCTTGTACACTGAGCTGCTGTGAACTTGTAAGCACCGTGTGAAGTACCGATAGCGATTGCAAGAGAGTCACATCCTGTTCTGGAAACGAACTCTTCAACTTCTTCGGGTCTTGTGTAAGCTTCCTTACCGGATTCTACAACTACTTCGTCTTCGATACCTGCAAGAGTACCAAGTTCTGCTTCTACTACTACGCCGTGAGCGTGAGCGTATTCAACTACCTGCTTTGTAAGAGCGATGTTCTCTTCGAAAGACTTGGAAGAAGCATCGATCATAACAGATGTGAATCCGCCGTCGATACAAGACTTACAAAGTTCGAATGTATCGCCGTGATCAAGGTGAAGTGCGATGGGAATTTCGGGATTCTCGATAACTGCTGCTTCAACAAGCTTAACAAGATAAGTATGATTAGCGTATGCACGAGCACCCTTGGAAACCTGAAGGATTACAGGGCTCTTTAACTCGCCTGCAGCTTCTGTGATACCCTGAACGATTTCCATATTGTTTACGTTGAAAGCACCGACTGCATAGCCGCCGTCATAGGCTTTCTTAAACATTTCGGTTGTGGTAACTAAAGCCATTTTAAAACCTCCTAAAAGATAGAAATTGTTGCGACGCCGTATCTTTGGCGCGCGTTCTTTCAGATTATAACATAAAGAAAGCGAATTTACAAAAGGAATTCACTAAAAAATAGGGATAAAGACTAAAATTTGTCGAGTATCAACTTATTGTCCCTTATGATAAAATGTGTAATTGTATGTAATGCTGACATTTTTTACAGGAGAGAGCAATGAAACACTTAAAAGGAATTATCGCTTGTACGCTTGCTTCGTCAGTCATGTTGCTTGCCGTAGGATGTGAGAAAACAGATATTCATGAAATAGATCCCTTAGTCAAAGAGATATATCAGAAGACTATTCCTGAGTCGGTTGTGGTTCAGAAAGGCGATATGCAGCCCATCATCAGACTCAAACTTAACCAGAATTCCTTAAGATACTACAATTACAACGTAGATGTTGAAGACCTGGAGTTTTCAGAGCTTTTGGTTTCGAGCGGCGATTATGTAAAAGCCGGTCAGGTTCTTTGCGTCTTAAAATCGGAAAAAATAGAGAAGGCTTTAAAAGATGCACAGGAGACTCTCGAAACAGACAAGATGCTTTTAGAGCACACAAAGAAACTTAAGGAAATTAACGTAGATCCTGATAAACCGGACGATGAAGCCAATAAACTTTTAGCCGAAACTTATGACAGAAATATAGCCGCACTTGAAGATGATATCAGATTAAAGACCATCGAAGTGGCAGAGAGCCAGAGAGATCTCGATAAGTGTGTCATCAAGGCAAGAGAAGACGGCGTAATAACATATGTAAGCGACGCCATTAAAAACGGAGTCGTTGTGCTTAAAGCGGACCTCTTTACCGAGGCTTGCGGTGATGTCGGATTCTTTACGGAATACAAAGAAGATGACTATGAATTTGAAGTCGGACAGGTATTTGAAGCGTCTTCGCCGACCATGCAGTTTGACGTGACCATTACAAGGATCGAGGAGAACCAGTCGGGAAGCCTTACGATCTACTTCATGCCTGTCAGCGATGATGTCGTATACGTTTCCAATGAAAAATTTGAAGTTATCATTCCGAAAGAAACCATCAAAGATGTTGTTTATGTTGAGGAAAGACTCGTATATAAGACTTCCGACGGAAGGAATTTTGTATATGTCTTAAACGAGGACGGTTTTAAGGAACCGGTCTATGTCAAAGTGAGCATGGTGGTTGAAGGAATGGCGATCATTGAAAACGGACTTGAAGGCGGAGAAGAGGTGACTGCAAAATGATGGGATTTAAGAAATTTAAACTTGCTGCTTTTATGCTGGCTTCATCTCTCTTTCTGTGCTCATGTACCGGCGGTGAGGTCGTACCCGAATTAAAGGAGCCTTTGGGATCCACACCTTCATACAGACCTCTGGAAAAGGTCGATATGGGTGATACCAAGATCATAATCGGAACCGTAGCGGGAACCGATTACTGCCATTTTTATGAAAAGAATGTAACCATAAAAGATATAAAAGTCAGTGTAGGACAGTATGTTGAGGAAGGGGATATTCTTGCAGAGGCAGATACTGAAGCTACAAAGAATATTATTTCTTCGCTCAATTCGCAATTATCTATTCTTGAGGAAGAACATGCTACGGCAGAGAAGGTTTATGAACTTGAGTTAAAGAAACTTGAGATCAAAAAAGAACAGGCCGCATATTGTGAAAATCTGAGTATACCTTTTGAGTATGATGTTAAGGGCGCAGAAAAGGCAATTGAGAATAGAAAAGAAAATCATGATTACGACGTGAAGTTATATGAGTTTCAGAAGCGCAAGTTAAACGAAAGCATTTCGGATTATAACAAAATCGTTAATGAAGGTGTTCTTAAAGCTAAAAATTCAGGATATGTTACATATGTAAAGGATCTAAGAAACAGTATAACCTGCGGTTCATATGAAAACGTTGTTGTCGTAACGGATGATAAGGATCTTTTCATCGCAGCAAATATGGATACGCGTTCTTATCAGTACACCAAGTTTAAAGTAAAGTTCGCATTTTTAAACGGTAAGAAAGTGCCCATATCGGAATATGAATATACGGACAGTGAAGTTGCTTTTGCAAAAGCTCAGAATGTTTTCCCCGTAATGAGATTTAAGCCCGATGAAGATGTGGAACTTAAATTCGGAGATTTTGTTCTTCTTGAGTTTTACTCAGCAGATAAAAATGAATGCCTTGCAGTCGGCAAGGATTCATACCTTACGGATGACGAAGGCATGTTTGTATATGTAAGAAACGAGGACGGATCAGTTGAGAAGAAGCATTTCGAAGGCGGAATGACTGACGAGCATTATGTCGAAGTCGTAAGCGGACTCGAAGAAGGAGAGATGATCCTTTATACACACGAATCCACACCTCCGAAGCTTGACGGTGAGTATGAGGTTAAACTCAGGACTTACACGGATCTTTCGGATTCGAAGGGTGTTAAATTTGTTGAGCAGTCATCCTACCTTTATGTAAGTCCAGATAAGGGAGAAGTAGATACTCTTTATGTTCACGACCTTGATGAAGTTAAAAAGGGCGATCCGATCATGAGGATCACTCTTGATGCAGAAAGAAGCAGTATTGTAGAAATTGAAAATCAGATAAAAGAAGAAAACAGAGACTACGATAATTATACAAAGAATCATACCAAAACAATGGAGGATCTTAATAAGGATTATTACGATGCTCTTTCGGATATAAGCCATAAGGGCGACAGTCTTGACTCGATAAAGAAAGCTCTCGAATCGGAAACAGACCAGTCCAAGATCATGCAGCTGGCTCAGGAGAAGGCGATGCTCGAAGGCGATATCAACGG
>JAEEGK010001412.1_pt1 | contig 60267 bp, 58 predicted proteins | sample 8958771 | NCBI WGS metagenome assembly JAEEGK01 (sample SAMN16246547, study PRJNA631951) | gut metagenome | biome: gut microbiome; feature: rumen; material: SC-attached | host: Bos | place: Iran: Karaj | collected 2018-10 | reverse complement strand
AGGAAATCGTTGGTATCAATGTTTCTTATTTAGAGAGATTTGATAATGGTGCTACTGTAACTGTTGATACTCTCATCGAGAGCGGTATCATCAAGAACCCTCGCGATGGCGTTAAGATTCTTGGCGGCGGCGAGCTTACAAAGAAGCTCAACGTTCAGGCTAATGCATTCAGTGCTAGCGCAAAGGAGAAGATTGAGGCCTTAGGCGGAACAGTAGAGGTGATCTAATGTTTCAGACACTTCGAGATGCTTTCAAAATTAAAGATTTAAGAAGACGCATAGGCTTTACAATATTAATGCTCGTTATCGTCCGTCTTGGAAGCTTGCTTCCAACTCCGGGCGTTAACGGAAGCCTTGTGGCTAGCTATTTCAAGGAAAATAGCAATACAGGATTGAATTTCTTTGATTCAATCACTGGTGGTTCTTTCTCATCAATGTCAGTATTTGCATTGAATATCACACCATACATTACTTCTTCTATCATTATGCAGCTTCTTACTATAGCTTTTCCAAAGCTTGAAGAGATGCAGCGTGATGGTGAAGCAGGCAGAAAGAAGATGACACAGATTACTCGTTATCTTACTGTTGCTTTAGCTTTGGGTGAATCAATTGCTATGGCTATCGCATTTGGAAAGAGTGGCTATCTTTTAAAGTTTAGTCCATTATATGTAATCTTAGTAGTAGCATCTCTTACAGCTGGTTCAGCAGTGTTAATGTGGATCGGTGAGAGAATCACTGAAAAGGGTATCGGAAATGGTATTTCTATTGTTCTTACAATTAATATCATCAGCCGTATCCCAGCTGATTTAGAGGCTCTCTATACTCAGTACATGAAAGATAAGACAATTCCAAAGGCAACTTTGGCAGCAGTTATTATCGCAGCTGTAATTATTCTTATCGTTGTATTTGTAGTAATCTTACAGAGCGCTGAGAGACGTATTCCAGTTCAGTACTCAAATAAGATTCAGGGCCGCAGACAGGTTGGCGGTAACTCATCTGTTATTCCTATGAAGGTTAATACAGCTGGTGTTATCCCAGTCATTTTTGCTCAGTCTTTACTTCAGACACCAATCATGATTGTTACAATGTTTAACAAGAATTTGACAGGTGTTTGGGCTAAGATTCTTAATGTTATGAATCAGAAAAATTGGTTCGATCCTACAAACTGGTTTAATTCAATCGGAGCAATTGTTTATATTCTCTTAATCATTGGATTTGCTTATTTCTATACAGAGATAACATTTAATCCACTTGAAATTGCAGAGAACTTAAAGCGCTCAGGCGGATTTATTCCTGGTATCAGACCTGGTAAGCCAACTTCAGATTATCTTGCAGCTATTCTTAAGCATGTAATCTTTATTGGTGCAATTGGTCTTTCGATCGTAGCATTGCTTCCAATCGTATTTGACGGTTTACTTGGCACAGATGTTTCATTCGGTGGCACATCAATTATCATTATTGTTGGTGTTATCATTGAGACATTAAAGCAAGTTGAGTCACAGATGATGGTTCGTAATTACAAAGGATTTTTAAATGACTAATAGTCATTAATGCATCTAAGGAGATACGTGGGTTATACCGCGTATCTCTTAAGGTGTTTTTAAGAGAATATTTTTAACGTAAATAACGCAGGAGGTTTTTTACATTATGAAGATTATTATGTTAGGTGCACCTGGTGCAGGCAAAGGAACTCAGGCAAAGCAGATTGCAGCTAAGTATTCTATTCCTCACATCTCTACAGGTGATATATTTCGCGCTAATATAAAGAACGGTACAGAGCTTGGCAAAAAAGCAAAGGAATACATGGATCAAGGTTTGCTTGTTCCAGATGAACTTACATGTGATCTTGTAATGGACCGCATTGCACAGGATGACGCGAAGAATGGATTTGTATTAGATGGTTTCCCAAGAACAATTCCACAGGCAGAAGCTCTTGACGCAGCTCTTACAAAGATTGGACAGTCAATGGACTATGCAATTGATGTAGATGTTCCAGATGAGAATATCATCAACAGAATGTCAGGTCGTAGAGCTTGCCTTAACTGTGGTGCTACATATCACATCGTTTCTATTCCACCTAAGAAAGAGGGCATTTGCGATTCATGTGGTAGCGCTCTAGTTTTAAGAGATGACGACAAGCCAGAGACAGTTAAGAAGAGACTTGATGTATATCATGATCAGACTCAGCCACTTATTGATTATTACAAAGGTAAGGGTATTCTTAAATCTGTTAGTGGTACACAGCCAATGGAAAAGGTTTTTGAGGATATCACAGCTATATTAGGAGCTTAGGATGTCAGAAGCAATTACTATTAAAACTGAAGAAGAAATTCAATTGATGCGTGAGGCAGGCAAGATTCTTGCTCAGGTTCACGAGACTCTTGCAAAAGAGATTCATGAAGGAATGTCTACATTAGATGTAGACAGACTCGGGGAAGAAGTTATTCGAAGCTTTGGCTGTGAGCCAAACTTTAAAGGCCTATATGGTTATCCTGCCAGCGTATGTGTTTCTGTAAATGATGAAGTTGTTCACGGTATACCTACTGCTGATCACATCCTTGTAAATGGAGATATTGTTAGTTTGGATACTGGCGTTCTCTACAAGGGATATCATTCAGATGCTGCTAGAACAGTTGGCGTAGGAGAGATTTCTGAAGAGGCAAGACTTCTTATAGAAAGAACTCGTCAGTCCTTCTTCCAGGGTATGAAATATGCAAAGGCCGGCAATCACCTTTACGATATATCAGGAGCAATTGGAGATTATGCTGAGAGCTTCGGATATGGAGTTGTTAGGGATTTGGTTGGACATGGCATTGGAAAGTCATTACACGAGGCTCCAGAGATTCCAAACTTTAGAAGAAAGTTCAGAAAAGGACCAAAACTTTTAAAGGGAATGACATTAGCGGTTGAGCCAATGATTAACGCTGGAAGCTATGATGTTGCTTGGATGGATGATGAGTGGACAGTTGTAACAATGGATGAATCATTATCGGCTCATTATGAAAATACAATTGTTATTACAGATGGTGCTCCAGAGATTTTAACATTGACACCTTCTGAGCTTGCTAATCCGGAGGGAAATACATGGATTTGATGCTTGCTACTTCTAAGGCTGGCCACGATCAGAAAAAAGTATATGTAGTTATTGATGAGGTTGAAGATTATTTCATACTTGCCAATGGAACTACAAAGACGGTTGCCAAGCCTAAGAAAAAGAAAAAAATTCATTTACAGCTAATAAAAAATATTCCATCAGAGGTGCTTGATGAGATAAAAGACATTACAGCACTTGATGATATTTCAATTAAAAGAATTCTTAAAAGTTATAATAGGAGGAACAAAGATGTCTAAGGCAGATGTTATTGAAGTAGAGGGAGTAGTTGTTGAGAAACTTCCAAATGCAATGTTTAAGGTAGAGCTTGAAAATGGTCACCAGATTCTTGCTCATATCAGTGGTAAGTTAAGACAGAACTACATTCGTATCTTACCTGGTGATAAGGTAACAATCGAGATGAGTCCTTATGATCTTTCTAAGGGAAGAATTATTTGGAGAGATAAATAAATTTTTGTTGACATACACGAAAACGCCCGCTATACTATTAAACGGACGTTTTTAGAATGTTCAAATTATAGATTGACCACAACCTTTGAAAAAAGGGCATGGAAAGGAGGAAAATCGTGAAAGTAAGATCTTCTGTAAAGCCTATGTGCGAGAAGTGCAAGGTCATCAAAAGAAAGGGTAGCATTCGTATTATTTGCGAGAACCCAAAGCATAAGCAGCGTCAGGGTTAATTTCTGAGCAGCTTATTTAGCATTTATTATGTGCGGCTGCAGTCTAAAGTGTATCTAATTTAGACTGTTCATAATAAAAATGGCCTATCATACCGAGGCCAAACAGGACAAGATATGGGCGTACACACATTTCAGGCCGATTTATCGGAGCTGTACTTTCTATATCGATTATTAATTGTAGAAATATTTATGGAGGTGTAAACACACATGGCTCGTATTGCAGGTGTAGATTTACCAAGAGACAAGAGAATTGAAATTGGTTTAACTTACATTTACGGAATTGGTAGAGTAAGCTCAAACAAGGTTCTTGAGGCAGCTGGTGTTGATCCTAACACACGTGTCAAGGACTTAACTGATGAAGAAGTTAAGAAGATTAGCACAGTTATCGATGAGACATTAACTGTTGAAGGTGATCTTAGAAGAGAAGTTGCTCTTGACATCAAGAGACTTCAGGAAATCGGATGCTATAGAGGAATCCGTCACAGAAAGGGTCTTCCTGTTCGTGGACAGAAGACTAAGACAAACGCTCGTACTCGCAAGGGTCCAAAGCGTACAGTAGCAAATAAGAAGAAGTAATTTATTCAATAGAAAGAAAGTAGGTTAGTTTAATTATGGCTAAAGTTGCAAAGAAGACAACAAAAAAGCGTGTAAAGAAAAACGTTGAACACGGACAGGTACATGTTCAGGCATCTTTCAATAATACTATCGTAACTATTACAGATGCTCAGGGTAATGCTCTTTCATGGGCAAGTGCTGGTGGTCTAGGATTTAGAGGTTCAAGGAAATCTACTCCTTATGCTGCACAGATGGCAGCAGAGACAGCAGTTAAGGCTGCATTAGTTCACGGATTAAAGAGTGTAGATGTATTCGTAAAGGGACCAGGTTCAGGACGTGAGGCAGCAATCAGAGCGATTGACGCTAACGGCGTTCAGGTTCTTACAATCAAGGATGTTACTCCAGTTCCACATAACGGATGTCGTCCACCAAAGCGTAGAAGAGTCTAATTAGGAGGAAAATCTAATGGCAGTTAATAAGACACCAGTTCTTAAAAGATGTAGATCTCTTGATTTAGATCCTACATTTTTAGGATATGATAAAAAGTCACGTAGACAGAAGAATAGAGGAAGAGGCAAGAAGTCTGAGTACGCTCTTCAGCTTCAGGAGAAGCAGAAGGCTAAGTTCATCTATGGCGTACTTGAGAAGCCTTTCCGTAATTATTATGAGAAGGCTGACCGTCAGAAGGGTATGACAGGTGAAAACCTTATGACAATGCTTGAGAGCCGTCTTGATAACGTAGTATTCCGTATGGGATTCGCTCGTACAAGAAAAGAAGCTCGTCAGGTTGTTGATCACAAGATGTTCCTTGTAAACGGCAAGCCAGTTAACATTCCTTCATACCTTGTAAAGGCTGGAGATGTTATTGAGGTTCGCGAGAAGTCAAAGAGCCTTCAGAGATTTAAGGACATTACAGAAATCACAGCAGGCAGAACAACTCCTGAGTGGGTTGATGTTGATGCTGAGAACCTTAAGGGTACAGTTAAGGAGCTTCCTAATAGAGAGCAGATTGATGTTCCTGTAGACGAGATGCTTATCGTCGAGTTATATTCAAAATAATAAATTTTAGTAGATGTTTACAAAAAGCACTTATACAAGCTTGCTTGTATAAGTGCGATTTGTTACAATTTTACTATGCGGCAATGAGCAATTTAGCAGGATATTTTAGAATATTCTGTTTTTTAGAGTCTATTACATTATATTAAGGAGGCAATGTAGTGTTAAATTTTGAAAACCCAAACATTGAAATCGTAGAGATTTCTGAGGACAAAAAATACGGCAGATTTGTTGTAGAACCTCTTGAGAGAGGATATGGTATAACACTTGGTAATTCTCTTCGTAGAATTATGCTTTCATCTCTGCCAGGAGCTGCAGTTAGCCAGATTAAGATCGAGGGTGTTCTTCATGAATTTAGCGCCATTCCAGGTGTTAAGGAAGATGTTACTGAGATCGTTATGAATATCAAGGAGCTTGCTATTAGAAATAACAGTAGCTCTGATGAACCTAAGACAGCATATATTGAGTTCGAAGGTGAGGGAGTTGTAACAGCTGCTGATATCCAGGTAGATTCAGATATCGAGATTATTAACCCAGATTTAGTTATTGCACACCTTAACGGTGGTAATGATTGCAAGCTTTACATGGAGCTTACTATCACAAAGAATCGTGGTTATATCTCTGCAGATAAGAACAAGACTCCAGATACTCCAATCGGCAAGATTGCAGTTGATTCAATTTACACACCAGTTGAGCGTGTAAACATGACAGTAGAAGACACTCGTGTAGGCCAGGTAACAGATTACGATAAGCTTACACTTGATGTATATACAAATGGCACAATGGGTCCTGATGAGGCTGTTTCTATGGCTGCTAAGGTACTCAGCGAGCATTTAAATCTTTTTGTTAATCTTTCAGAGGCAGCACAGGATCTTTCAGTTATCGCTGACAAGCCAGATGATACAACAGGTAAGACTCTTGAAATGAGCATTGATGAGCTCGAGCTTTCAGTTCGTTCATACAACTGCTTAAAGAGAGCTGGTATCAACACTGTTGCTGAGCTTTGCGACAAGTCACCTGATGACATGATGAAGGTACGTAACCTTGGTCGCAAGTCTATGGAAGAAGTAGAGCAGAAGCTTAGCGAGCTTGGTCTTTCACTTAGAATGGTAGAGGACTAAATCGCCTAATATAGTTACAGGAAATAATACGTGGAGGGTAAGACCGATGAGCACATCTGCGTAAGCCTTTCCATAATCAAGTTACGGGATAAGACCGATGAGCACCTGTGACGCCAGTTATTAAGGAGAAAAGAAATGGCAAAGTACAGAAAGTTAAGCAGAACATCTTCACAGAGAAAAGCACTTTTAAGAAATCAGGTAACTGAGCTTCTTTATCACGGCAAGATCGTTACAACTGAGGCTAAGGCTAAGGAAGTAAAGAAGATTGCTGAGCACATCATTACACTTGGTGTAAAGGAAAAGGATAACTTCGAGGAAGTTACAGTTCAGGCAAAGGTTGCTCGTAAAGATAAAGATGGTAAGAGAGTAAAGGAAGTTGTTGATGGCAAGAAGGTTACTGTATACGATACAGTAGACAAGAAGATCAAGAAGGATTCAGCTTCTAGACTTCACGCTCGTCGTCAGATGATGCAGGTTCTTTACACTCCAACAGCTAAGGGCGAAAAGAAGAGCCAGGCACACAAGGTAGATATGGCAAACTTCGTATTCGATGAGATCGCTCCAAAGTATGTTGATCGCAAGGGTGGTTACACACGTATCGTTAAGATCGGACCACGTAAGGGCGATGCAGCTATGGAAGTTGTTCTTGAGTTAGTATAATAAATATTGACTGATTTCCCAGGACTTATGTCCTGGGATTTTTTTTATTCTATTATGATTAAAAATAAGTATTTTTTATTTGTAGATTGTTGTATTATGAGCATAAGAGGGTTAAATAATTATTAAAGGACAAGAGGAATATTATGGCAAGAACTTCAATTACTAAAATGACAGAGGGCAATCCACTATCTTTAATTCTTGGCTTTTCAATCCCTATGTTGGCTGGACTATTATTCCAGCAAATGTATAATCTGGTAGATACAATAATTGTAGGTCAGACCCTTGGCGATAGTGCGCTGGCAGCAGTTGGTTCTACAGGTTCAATCAACTTTTTAATTAATGGCTTTTGTATGGGTATGTGCTCTGGATTTGCCATACCTGTTGCACAGAGATTTGGTGCAGAGAGCTACGATTCAATGAGAAAGTTCGTTGGAAATTCGATAATACTGTCAGTTATTTTTTCAGCAGTAATTACTACAATAGTCAGTATTTATTGTTATCAGATACTGGCAATTATGAGGACTCCTGATGATATTATTGACTTAGCCTATTCTTATATTTCGATAATATTCTTTGGAATACCAGTCACCTTCCTTTATAATTTGACGGCGGGTATAATCAGATCTCTTGGTGATAGCAAAACACCTACATATTTTTTGATTATGGCTGCTGGTATCAATATAGTACTTGATATAGTTTTTATTATCGTATTAAAAACTAGTGTAAATGGCCCAGCTCTTGCTACTGTTATATCTCAATTAATAGCAGGTTTAAGCTGTGTCATATATATGAAGCTTAAATTTCCAATTTTAAAGATGAAAAAAACGGATTTAAAGCTTGGACCACATCATTGTAATGTACTTGTTACAATGGGCATTCCTTTTGGATTACAGTACTCTATTACTGCTATAGGCTCTGTAATTTTACAGACTGCAGTCAATGGATTGGGGACAATTGCGGTAGCCTCAATGACAGCCGGTGCCAAGGTATCTATGTTTGTAGTTTGCCCGTTTGATGCACTGGGCGGAACAATGGCAACCTACGCAGGACAAAATGTTGGAGCTAAAAATATACCTAGAGTGAAAAAAGGTGTGTGGACAGCTCAGATGCTTGGTACAATTTATGCTGTATTTATCCTTATAGTATTATTTTTCGCTGGAAAATATTTGCTTAGGATGTTTACGGATACATCGGTTGTAATTGATCAGGCAAGGATGTTTTTGCTTGCTAATGCAGTTACATATACTTTGCTTGCAGCTGTTAACATATTTAGATTTGCAATACAGGGTATGGGATTCTCAGGATTTGCTATTTATTCAGGTGTGATGGAGATGGTGGCAAGAATACTTGTGGCATTTACATTAGTACCAATGATTGGATACGCAGGAGCTATATGGGCAAGCCCTGTTGCTTGGTTATTTGCAGTATTTTTCCTTATTCCAGGATTCTATTATTGCTGTAGAAAGCTTGAGTATAAATTCTGTGAGGAAAACTGCCATCATCTATAGAGTGTGACACTTTTATAAATTATTAAAATCAAGAGCTTTACCGCGGGGTGAGGCTCTTTTTTACATTCTCTTTTAATTATTGACTTTAGCCATTAAAAGTGCTAAAGTGTTCACCATAAGCGAAAGAGGAGGAGAAAATATTATGAAGAAATTTCTCGGTTTAGTCACTGCATCAGTTTTGGCTTTTGGTTTAGTTGCATGCGGCACTGATTCAGCTAAGGAACGCACAGAGGCAAATACAGACAGTGCAGCTACAGAGGCTACAGCAGAGTCTACTGATGGTCAGACTTACAAAGTGGGAGTTATTCAGCTTGTACAGCATCCAGCACTTGATGCGGCTACTCAGGGTTTTGAGGATGCTCTTAAGGAAAAGCTTGGGGATAATGTAGAAGTCACAGTTGAGAATGCATCTGGTGATAATGCTACATGTGCTACAATTGCCAATACATTTGTTTCAGACAATGTAGATCTTATCATGGCAAATGCTACACCAGCACTTCAGGCTGCTCAGACAGCTACAAGTGATATCCCAATCGTAGCTACATCTATTACAGATTATGCTACAGCACTTGGAATTAGCGACTGGAAGGGTTCCACAGGAATCAATGTAACAGGTACTTCTGATTTAGCACCACTTGATGGTCAGGCACAGATGCTCAATGAGCTTTTCCCTGATGCTAAGGAAGTTGGAATTATCTATTGCTCAGGTGAGGACAACTCATTATATCAGGCAAACAAGATGACAGAGTATTTAGAGGGTTACGGCTACAATGTTAGCGCATATACATTCTCAGATTCTGCAGATGTATCTACAGTAGTTCAGACTGCTTGCGGTTCATCAGATGTTATCTATGTTCCAACTGATAATGTTGCTGCAAGCTGCGCAGAGACAATCAACAATGTAGCACTTTCAGCAGGTGTTCCAATTGTTGCAGGTGAAGAGGGTATCTGCAAGGGTTGTGGTATCGCTACACTTTCAATTCAATACTATGACATTGGATACGAAGCAGGTCTTATGGCATACGACATCTTAGTTGATGGAGCAGATCCAGCATCATATGAGATTAAGTACGCAAGCGATTTTACTAAGGAATATAATCCAGTAATTGCTAAGACACTTAATATTGAGTTACCAGACGATTACGTAGCAATCGAGATGGAAGACTAAGAAGATATTTCTTCTACATAAAATATTAAAATGCGGGCAAGGTCATTAACTGACCTTGCTCTTTGGAGTTTAAAATGGGAATCGAAACACTAATAGCAGGAATGCCTGGTACCGTTGCACAGGGTATTATCTATGGAATAATGGCACTGGGTATTTTTATTACATTTAAATTGTTGAATTTTGCTGATTTGTCAGTTGATGGCTCGTTTGCTACAGGTGGAGCTGTGGCAGCTATGGTTATCGTATCTGGAAAATCATGGGTATTGGCATTAGTACTTGCTTTTGTGGCAGGTGCATCAGCAGGTTTAATTACAGGTATCCTTCATACAGTGCTTGGTATACCTGATATTTTGGCAGGTATTTTAACACAGTTAGCTCTATATTCTATCAACCTTAGAATTGCCAACAACCAGCCAAATACACCTATTTCAGTTGATAAATATAATTTGGCAGTATCTCTTAGATATAAGGAAGATGCTCTTATTACAGTATTAATATTTGCGGTTATCATTATTGCAATTATGTACTGGTTCTTCGGTACAGAGGTAGGTTCGGCAATCCGTGCCACAGGTACTAATCCAGCTATGGCAAAGGCTCAGGGAATCAATGTTAATTTTATGAAGGCATTAGGCCTTGTTATCTCTAATGCAATTGTTGCCTTTGCAGGTGCTTTATTTGCTCAGTTTAATGGCAATGCTGATGTAAATATGGGCCGTGGCGCTATCGTTATTGGTCTTGCATCAATCATTATTGGTGATGTTCTTTGCAATGCATTATTTAGAAAGAAGAGAAACTTCATTTCTACTCTTTCATTTGTAGTATTTGGTGGTATTCTCTACTATCTGTTTATTGCAATTGTATTGTGGATGAAGATGCCAGCTAATGATATGAAGCTATTTACAGCTATAATTGTTGCTATTTTCCTTGCTGTTCCTTACCTTAAAAATAAGGCAAACAGCTCATTTAGAAAAGCTGCTAGGGAAGGAGGTAAGAACAATGCTTAATGCTATTAACTTACAGAAGACCTTTAACCCAGGAACAATCAATGAAAAGGTTGCATTGGCAGGCGCTACACTTCATCTTGAAGAGGGCGAGTTCTGCACAGTAATCGGAGGAAATGGAGCTGGTAAGTCTACATTCCTTAATGCAGTAGCAGGAGTTTGGCCAGTTGATGGTGGACAGATATTAATTGACGGTACAGATGTTACTGGTCTTCCAGAACATATGAGAGCAAAATATTTAGGTCGTGTATTCCAGGATCCTATGACGGGAACAGCTGCAAGCATGCAGATTGATGAGAATATGGCTCTCGCTGCAAGACGTGGCAAATCAAGAGGCTTAAGCTGGGGCGTTACTAAGTCTGAGCGTGCGAAATATCATGAGATGTTAAAGGAATTGGGACTTGGTCTTGAGGATAGACTTACAGCTAAGGTAGGCTTGTTATCAGGTGGACAGCGCCAGGCTCTTACACTTCTTATGGCTACAATTCAAAAGCCAAAGCTTTTACTTTTGGATGAGCATACAGCAGCACTTGATCCAAAGACAGCAGCCAAGGTTCTTGAGATAACAGATATGCTTATCAAGGAGCACAATCTTACAGCTATGATGGTTACTCACAACATGCGTGATGCTATCAGATATGGTAACAGACTTATCATGATGAATGAGGGTAGAGTTATCCTTAACATCAGTGGTGAGGAGAAGAAGAAACTTACCATCGAAGACTTGCTTCACAAGTTTGAGGAAGTTTCTGGTGAAGAGTTCACTAACGACACTGAAATATTGTCTAAATAAAATAATATAAACATAGAGCAGCTTGTTATACTTTCATGTCTAAGCGATTGTTTTTGTTCACTAAAATGTGGACTTGTAGCAACGCTTAGAGCTTGATTGTCACAAGCTGTTTTTTTATAAATTTTTAAAAAAGATTGTTTACCATTAATTTGTATTAAAAATTTATTAAAATCGACATTTTTACACCAATATATGATAAATTAGAATAGACGATTTTAGATAATACGGAGGCAGATGTGAACGATAATAATAACAACCAAAATGGTAATAATAAGAAGAATCATCAGCCATTTTATACATTGGGAATTCTAGTGCTTATAGCACTTTTCTTTACAAGTATGGTGTATAAAGGTGCTTCTTCTAGTTCTTCTCAAGAGATTAAATACTCAGAGTTTTTGAATTTAGTAGAAGAGGACAAGGTTGCTGAAGTCACATTTAAGGACGACTTAATTAATATTACCCTTAAAAAGGGAGAGACATACGGACTCAGCGATAAAGATGCTGCTTTAATGCAACAGCTTTACGAGTCTACTGGTCAGACAGCTGTGACTAAGCTATACACAGCCTATGTTAGAGATGATGAGCTTGTTCCACTTTTAAAGGAACACAAGGTAGAATTCGAGGGTACAGAGGCTGATTCTACAGCAGCTATTATTTACAATATCCTTTCATTCATTCTTCCACTTGTGCTTCTTTGGGTGGTACTTGGATTTTTAATGAGAAAGATGGGCGGAGGCCCTATGGGCGTTGGCAAGTCAAATGCCAAGCTCTACAATATGGAAAAGGCAACAGGCGTTACATTTAAGGATGTTGCCGGACAGGACGAGGCTAAGGAATCAGTGCAGGAGATGGTAGATTTCCTCCACAATCCTAAGAAATACACAGAGATTGGTGCGAAGTTACCAAAGGGAGCGCTTCTTGTAGGCCCTCCTGGTACAGGTAAGACTCTTCTTGCAAAGGCAGTTGCTGGTGAGGCGGGAGTACCTTTCTTCTCCCTTGCAGGTTCTGATTTTGTAGAGATGTTCGTAGGTGTTGGTGCATCAAGAGTTCGTGATCTTTTTAAAGAGGCTCAAAAGGTTGCTCCTTGTATTGTATTTATTGATGAGATTGACGCCATCGGTAAGAGCAGAGATGCTCATTACGGCGGCGGTAATGACGAGCGTGAGCAGACACTTAACCAGCTTCTCTCAGAGATGGATGGTTTCGATTCAAACAAGGGTCTTTTGATTCTTGCAGCTACAAATAGACCAGAGGTACTTGATAAGGCACTTCTTCGTCCAGGACGTTTTGATAGACGTATTATTGTAGATAAGCCAGATCAGAAGGGACGTCTTGAAATCCTCAAGGTACATGCCAAGGATGTTAAGATGGATGAGTCTGTAGATTTAGATGCTATGGCCCTTGCTTCAGTTGGATTAGTAGGTTCAGATCTTGCTAATATCATAAATGAGGCAGCAATTTTAGCAGTTAAGGACAAGCGCAAATACGTTAATCAAAAGGATTTATTCGAAGCATTTGAACTTGTTGCTGTAGGCGGTAAGGAAAAGAAAGACAGAGCTATGAGTGAGAAGGAACGAAAAATTGTTTCTTATCACGAGGTTGGACATGCACTTGTTTCTGCCCTTCAAAAAGATGCAGAGCCAGTTCAAAAGATTACAATTGTACCACGTACAATGGGCGCCCTTGGTTATACACTTCAGACTCCTGAGGAGGAGAAGTTCCTTGAGACTAAGGACGAGCTTATAGCTAAGATTGTCACCTATATGGGCGGTCGTGCTGCAGAGGATATCAAGTTTGGCAGCTACACTTCAGGAGCAGCTAATGATATTGAGCAGGCTACTAAAATAGCCAGAGCGATGGTTACACGCTTTGGTATGTCAGATAAATTTGGAATGATGGGACTTGCTACTGTTGAGAGCCAGTATCTTGATGGAAGAGCATCTCTTATTTGCGGCGACAATACAGCAGCCCAGATTGACGAGGAAGTTCTCAAGATGATTACTGATGCTTATTCCAAGGCAAAAGAGCTTCTTGCAGAAAATATGGAATGTCTCGACAAGATTTCTGAGTATCTCTTTGAGCACGAGACAATTACTGGTAAGGAATTCATGAAGATCTTTAGAGAGATTAAGGGATTGCCTGATCCAGAAGAGGAAAAGGATTCTTCTGAGACTGAAGATGATGAAAAGTCAGTTCCAGAAGAGACAAAAGAGTACAAGAGCATCTTTGATGACAACGATTCAAAAGATGATCATGATAGTATTTTTGATGAGTAATTTATGGTAACAGAAAAAGACCTTAGTAAACTCCCGGATCAACCGGGAGTTTATCTCATGCATGGACGAAATGATGAGATAATTTATGTAGGCAAGGCGCGTTCTCTTAAGAATAGAGTCCGCCAGTATTTTCAGCCTAGTCACGATGAGGGGCTCAAGAAAAAGCAGATGGTGGCAAATATAGACTATTTCGAGTTTATTGTTACAGATTCTGAGCTTGAGGCCCTTATTTTAGAATGCAATCTAATAAAAGAGTACAGGCCGAAATACAATACCATGCTTCGAGACGACAAGACATATCCTTACATCGAAGTCACACTTACAGAGGACTACCCAAGGGTGCTCTTTTCTCGTCGTATGAAAAAGAATGGCAGCAAGTTCTTTGGTCCATTCACTTCTGCAGGGGCGGTACATGATACAGTTGAGCTTGTTCAAAAGCTCTATAAAATTCGCACATGTAACAAGAAATTTCCTGAGAGTTTTGGCAAGGGAAGACCTTGTCTTAACTACCATATTGGTCAGTGCCTTGGAGTTTGTCAGGGCAATGTTTCAAAAGAGGAATATGGTAAAAACGTAGAAAAAGTAATCCAATTTTTAGACGGTGATTACAACGACACTCTAAAAGATTTACAAGAAAAAATGCTTGCGGCTTCTGAGGAGATGGACTTTGAAAAGGCGGCAATCTACAGAGATTTGATTGAGTCTGTAGAGGCCTGCGCTGGAAGACAAAAGGCCACCCAACTGGATGGAGAGGATAGAGATATTATTGCGATGGCAAGGACTGCAGAAGATGCAGTTGTTCAGGTTTTCTTTATCCGTGGTGGCAAGATGATTGGCAGGGAGCATTTCTTTATAAATGTTCGCGTGGATGACAACAAGGAAGATTTGCTGGAGTATTTCATAAAGGATTATTACACTGGCACTCCATTTATCCCAAGAGAGATTTTTGTACAGTTCGAGATGGATGAAGTGGAGCTTTTGGAAAAATGGCTTACAGACAAAAAAGGCTCTAGGGTTTACATCAGGACGCCTAAGCGAGGGGATAAGGAAAAACTTGTGGAACTTGCGGCAAAAAATGCCCAGATGGTTTTAGATCAGGATAGAGAGAAAATCAAAAAGGAAGAGGGTAGAACTATTGGAGCTATGAAGGAAATAGCAGAGCTTCTGGGGCTTCCAGGTGCCAGCCGTATGGAGGCTTACGATATTTCAAATATTTCTGGTTTCCAATCAGTAGGTTCAATGGTGGTATTTGAAAAGGGCAAGCCTAAGCGCTCAGATTACCGCAAATTCAAGATTAAAACCGTAGAGGGACCAAATGATTATGCTTCTATGCATGAGGTGCTTACAAGGCGTTTCTCTCATGGTATCGAGGAGCTAGAAGCCAATGGAGGCGTCATTGAGGACAGCTTTACCAAATTCCCAGACATTATCATGATGGATGGTGGCAAGGGCCAGGTGCATATTGCTAAGCAGGTATTGTCGGAGCTAGGACTTCATATTCCAGTAGCTGGTATGGTAAAGGATGATCATCATAGGACCAGAGGATTGTACTTTAATGATGTGGAGCTTCCAATAGATACCCACTCAGAAGGATTCAAATTGATTACAAGACTTCAGGATGAGGCCCATAGATTTGCTATTGAATATCATCGTAGCCTCAGAAGCAAGGGACAGGTTCATAGTTTCCTTGATGATATTGATGGAATTGGTCCGAAGAGAAGGAAGGCGCTTATGAAAAAATACGTCTCAGCAGAAAAGATGGCACAGGCTTCTATTGAGGATTTAATGGAGACGGAAGCTATGTCAAAAGAGGCTGCAGAGAATGTATACAATTACTTTCACCCTGTTAATTCTAAGGGAAATGATATACAATTTTAATAGTGATTTTATAGTATAATGTGGGAGGAATTTCTATGGCAAATACAAAATATGTTACTGTTGCAACTGTGCAGGAGAGATTTAATCTTATTAACTATACACCTGAGCTCAATCTAGAAGATATTCATGTAACTGTTGCTGATGTCAACAGACCAGCTCTTCAGCTTCATGGATTCTATGAGCATTTCGAGCCAAAGCGTATCCAGGTAATCGGAAACGTTGAGGTTGCATATATCGCTAAGAAGACAGATGCAGAAAAGGCAGAGAGTTTTAGAAAGCTTTTCTCTTATGATATTCCATGTATTATTTTCTGCCGTGGTGAGAAGCCAGGAGATGTTTTACTTGAGGAAGCAGTTAAGGCTAACGTTCCAATTCTTGGAACAGAGCGAGCTACATCTGAGTTTATGTCAGCTTTGATTTTCTCCCTTAATAAGGATTTTGCTCCATACACTACAATTCACGGCGTACTTGTAGATGTATATGGTGAGGGACTTCTTATTACTGGTGAGTCTGGAATTGGTAAGTCAGAGGCAGCATTGGAGCTTATCCGAAGAGGCCACCGACTTGTTTCAGATGATGTAGTTGAGATTCGTCGTCCTAATAACGAGAGACTATATGGTAGAGCACCATCTATCACTCAGTATCTTATCGAGCTTAGAGGTATTGGCATTATCGATGTTAAGTCACTCTATGGTGTTGAGGCAGTTAAGGATGAGCAGCGTATTGATCTTGTTATCAAGCTTGAGGATTGGACAAAAGAAAAGGAATACGACCGTCTAGGTATGACAGACGAGTACATGAATATTCTTGGCATTGATGTAACATGCCATTCTCTTCCAATTAGACCAGGCCGAAATCTGGCTATTATTTGTGAGACAGCAGCAGTTAACCATCGTCAGAAGAAGATGGGTTACAATGCAGCAGAGGAGCTTTATCGTAGAGTACAGGACAATCTGGACGAGAATAAATAAAGCTTAAGTTATAGAGTTAGGAGTTATAAATAATGGAACGTAAAAATGCATGGCAAAAATATACCTCAGAGAAAGATAAGAAAAAGGTATTTAAGTTTGCTGAGGATTATAGAAAATTCTTATCAGAATGTAAGACAGAGAGAGAATGCGTAAGCTTTTTCATTGAGAAAGCTGAGAAAGCAGGCTACAAGAATCTTGATAAGATTATAAAAGAAGGCAAGAAGCTCAAAGCTGGTGACAGAGTATACACAGCTAACAAGGGCAAAGAGATTATTTTATTTAATATTGGTACAGAGTCACTTGAAAATGGTATCAATATTCTTGGGGCGCACATCGACAGCCCACGTATGGATTTAAAACAGAATCCAGTTTTTGAAGACAGCGATTTAGCTATTTTAGATACACACTATTATGGTGGAATCAAGAAATATCAGTGGGTAACTATTCCACTTGCACTTCATGGTGTAATGATTAAGAAAAATGGTGAGTCTGTCACAGTAAATATTGGCGAGGACCCATCTGATCCAGTATTTGGTATTTCTGATTTGCTTATCCATCTTGCAGCAGACCAGATGGATAAAAAGGGAGCCAAGGTTATAGAGGGAGAGGACTTAAATGTCATCGTTGGAAGTATTCCTGAGTTCTCAAAGAGCGGTAAGAAAGAAAAGGAAGCTGTTAAGGCAAATGTGTTAAAGCTTCTCAAGGAGAAGTACGGTATTGAGGAAGAAGACTTCATCTCGGCAGAGATTGAGGTGGTTCCAGCTGGTCCAGCTAGAGATTTTGGATTTGACCGTTCTATGATTTTGGGATATGGCCATGACGATAGAGTTTGTGCATACCCTTCATTTATGGCATTAGTAAATTGCAAAGAGCAGCTTAAGAAGACAGCTTGCGCAATCTTAGTGGACAAGGAAGAAATCGGCTCAGTAGGTGCTACAGGTATGGAATCAAGATTCTTTGAGAACACTGTGGCAGAGCTTTTCAATTGCTTAGGTGATTATTCTGAGCTCAAGCTTCGCAGAGCTCTTACAAATTGCAAGGTTCTTTCATCTGATGTATCAGCAGCATTTGATCCTACTTATGCTTCAGCATTTGAGAAGAACAACTCGGCATATCTTGGACGTGGTCTTGTATTTAACAAGTACACTGGTGCAAGAGGCAAGGGCGGCTCAAATGATGCTTCAGCTGAATACGTTGGCGAGATTCGCGGCATCATGGAAAAGGAAAACGTATTCTGGCAGACAGCAGAGCTTGGCAAGGTAGACCAGGGTGGTGGCGGAACAATCGCCTACATCATGGGCAATTATAACATGCAGGTAATTGATTCAGGAGTTGCTGTGCTTTCAATGCACGCACCATGTGAGATTATCTCAAAAGTAGATTTATACGAGGCATTATTAGGTTACGAGGCATTTATTAAACATGCTTAATAAGAACTATAAAGAATTAGCAGAAGATTTAAATACAAAATTTCCAGAGGCATTAATCCTTGTGGATGAACCTATGAAAGGGCATACCACTTTTAGAATTGGAGGTCCGGCAGATATTTATATTGAGCCAGACTATGCATCCATTATCCCTTTGATTAAGTACCTTAAGGAGCAGGATGTTCAGTTCATGGTCATTGGCAATGGCAGCAACCTTCTTGTATCTGATGATGGAATTGACGGTGTAGTGATTTCCTTAGGCAAGAATTCAGATGCTATCACAATCAGTGGAGACACTATGGTTGTGGAGGCCGGAGCAATGCTTTCTTCGGTTGCCAATGCAGCTGCAAATGCAGGTCTTACAGGCCTAGAATTTGCATCCGGCATACCAGGTTCCATTGGTGGTGCTGTATATATGAACGCAGGCGCCTACGGTGGAGAGATGAAGGACATAATAGAGTCAGCGCTTATTCTTACAGACGATTTAGAGACTAAGGTAATGACACCAGATGATTTACACATGTCCTATCGCCATTCTTCTTTAATGGAAGATGGAGGTTATGTGCTTTCAGCGGTGATAAAGCTTGATAAAGGTAACGAAGAGGAGATTAAGGCCAGAATCGACGACATCAGACAGCAGCGTATTTCTAAGCAGCCTCTTAATTTCCCAAGCGCAGGATCAACATTTAAGAGACCTGAAGGATATTTTGCAGGCAAATTAATAGATGATACAGGCCTTAGAGGCTATAGCGTTGGAGACGCTCAGGTTTCTGAGAAGCACTGTGGATTTGTAGTTAATAAAGGAAATGCTAAGGCAGCAGATGTACTACAATTGATGAAGGATGTAGACGCGAAAGTTTTTGATAAATTTGGCGTTCACCTTTCACCAGAGGTAAGAATAGTTGGGAGGAACATCCATTGAAGCTACTTATTTTGACAGGAATGTCTGGAGCAGGAAAAAATACAGCTTTCAAAATGCTTGAGGATATGGGCTATTATTGTGTGGATAATTTGCCTATACAATTACTTAAGTCAGTGGTGGAATTGGCTGAAAATGGTACCTTCGACAAGAAAATTGTAGTTGGAATAGATGTGCGAGGCGGCAACGCTGTAAAGCTTTTACCAGATATATTGCAAGAATTGGACAATGATCAGCGTCAATATTCGATATTGTTTTTGGATGCTGAGGACGATGTACTTGTTAAAAGATACAAGGAAACACGTAGAAACCATCCTCTTTCTGGCAAGGAGCGCATCATGGCTGGTATCCAGGAAGAGCGAGAGTCTATCGGATTCCTAAGGGACGAGGCTGATTATGTAATAGACACTACTCATCTTCTTACAAGAGAACTGAAGGAAGAGCTTGAAAAGATTTTTGTTGAGGATGCAGATTACAAGAGCCTTTTCGTAACAATCGTTTCATTTGGTTTCAAATATGGTATCCCAGAGGATGCGGATTTGGTTTTTGATGTTAGATTTTTACCGAATCCATATTATGATACTGACTTAAGACCTTTTACCGGCAACGACCAGCCAATTAAGGACTTTGTTTTAAAATATGATGAGGCTCAGACATTCTTAGCTAAGACTACTGACTTGATAAAGTTTCTCATTCCTAATTATATTAAGGAAGGAAAAAATCAGCTTGTCATTGCAGTTGGCTGTACTGGCGGCAAGCATCGTTCAGTATGTTTGGCTGACGAGATTTTTGAGGCACTTAACAATGATGAGTCTTACGGACTTAAAATAGAGCATCGTGATATAGGAAAAGATGCATTGAGAGGAAAATAATTGTCATTTTCAAAGAAAGTTAAAGAAGAGCTTTTTAAAGTAATCCCTAAGAGCAGACACTGCATGGTTGCAGAGCTCGCGGGGATTATAACATTGCATGGAATTGATTCATTAGAACATGATTCAAATGATGTATTAAATAGAAAGGTCTTTACTTTATTAAATAAAACACTTAATATAGGGAAAGATGTCACAGCATTTAATGGGGATGTCTTATTTGAGACTCGTAAAATGCTCAAGCTATCAGATGATAATACATCGGTAGATGAATTAGTATTGCAGCAGCCTTGTTGCAAGCGAGCATTTATACGTGGCGCTTTTTTAGCGGCTGGCTCAATCACAGATCCTAACAAGGGATATCATTTCGAGATTGTATGCTTTAATGATAAACAGGCTGATTTAATTATTAGAGCAATGAGTGCTTTTGATGTAGAAGCTAAGCAAGTAGAGCGAAATGGTAAGATTGTTGTTTACCTTAAGGAGGGAGCTCAGATAGTTGAGGCTCTTCGTATAATGGAGGCAGCACACTCTGTAATGGAGCTGGAGAACATCCGTATAGTTAAAGAAGTTCGTGGCACAATAAACCGCAAGGTTAACTGCGAGACTGCTAATATCAGCAAGACTGTTAGTGCAGCAGTTCGTCAAATCGAGGACATCAAGCTTATAGATGAGAAGCTTGGCCTTGATACATTGCCTGTCCAATTACAGGAAATAGCCCAAATCAGACTCGATTATCCGGACACACCTTTGGGAGATTTAGGTCAATATCTAGACCCACCAATTGGCAAATCAGGAGTTAATCACAGGTTAAAAAAGCTGGCAGCTATAGCTAGGGAGTTGAGGTAGCCAGTAGAGGTTTTATTTAGTTATTCAGGAGGACGTCATGCAAAAAGAAGTTACTATCCAGATGTCGAATTCGATGGAAGCAACACCTATCGCACATTTGGTGCAGCTTGCGAATCAGTTTACCAGCTCAATCTATTTCGAGATGGATGAAAAGAAAGTTAACGCAAAGAGTATCATGGGAATGATGAGTTTAGTTTTATCATCAGGCTCTAGAGTTGTAATTGATGCAGCAGGAGATGATGAGGAAAAGGCAGTAGAGGAGCTCTCAGAATTCCTTACAAAATAAACTTATTTAGGTAGAGGCTTATGTCAAAGAGATTATTATTTATTATTAATCCCCGTTCAGGTAAGGGGCAAATAAAAGCACATCTTGCGGACATCCTCGATATTATGATTAAGGCAGGTTTCGAAGTCAGTGTTCATATTACACAGGCTGGAGGCGATGCTACAAAGCAGACAATAGAGCAGGCAGAGAATTTTGACAGAATCGTTTGTTCCGGTGGTGATGGTACCTTGGACGAGGTCGTAACAGGTATGATGACCCTAGAGCCATCTAAGAGAAAGCCTATTGGATATATTCCGGCTGGTTCTACAAATGATTTTGGAAATTCTCTGGGCATAGATAAGAACATGTTAAATGCAGCCCAGATTAGTGTATCTGATCACCTATTTCCATGTGATATAGGTCGATTTAATTCAGATTCATTTGTTTATGTGGCTGCATTTGGTATCTTTACAGAAGTATCCTATGCTACCTCTCAGGACATGAAAAATATTCTTGGACACGCTGCTTATATCATAGAGGGTGCAAAACAGTTGCGTGATATTCCATCATTCAGAATGCAGGTGGAGCATGACGGCAACGTAGTTTATGATGAATTTATTTACGGAATGATTACTAATTCCAAATCAGTAGGTGGTTTCCAGGGTATTATCAGAGGCGATATTGGTCTGAATGACGGAGTGTTTGAGGTCACCCTCATTAAGATGCCTAGAAATCCAATCGAACTCAACGAGATTCTTGGCTTTATGACAGGCATTATACCTGATTCAGATATGGTTTACTCATTCCAGACTAGTGATATAAAATTCACTTCTGCAGAGGAAGTCCCTTGGACTTTAGATGGAGAATATGGTGGAAGTCACAAGTCAGTAGAAGTATCGGATGAGCAAAGTGCCCTACAAATAGCTATTGAATAGACTTTATCGTTATGTTAAAATTTGCGTTAGATGGGGTCAAATGACCCAAATAACGTTTTTATGGAGGAATAATTATGTTAGTTTCTGCAAAAGAAATGCTTGATAAGGCAAAAGCAGGCCACTATGCAGTTGGTCAGTTTAACATCAACAACCTTGAGTGGACAAAGGCCATTCTTCTTACAGCTCAGGAGCTCAATTCACCTGTAATCCTTGGTGTTTCTGAGGGCGCTGGTAAGTACATGACTGGCTTCAAGACAGTAGCTGCTATGGTTAAGGCTATGGATGAGGAGCTTGGTATTACAGTTCCTGTAGCACTTCACCTTGATCACGGTTCATACGAAGGATGCTACAAGTGCATTAAGGCTGGCTTCACATCAATCATGTTTGATGGTTCACACTATCCATTCGAGGAGAACCTTGCTAAGTCTACAGAGCTCGTTAACGTAGCTCACGGTCTTGGCCTTTCTATCGAGTGCGAAGTTGGTTCAATCGGTGGTGAGGAAGACGGCGTTGTAGGTATGGGCGAGTGTGCTGATCCTAACGAGTGCAAGACAATCGCTGACCTTGGCGTTGATATGCTTGCAGCTGGTATTGGTAACATCCACGGTAAGTACCCAGAGAATTGGCAGGGACTTTCATTTGAGACACTTGACGCTATCCAGCAGAAGACAGGTGCTATGCCACTCGTTCTTCACGGTGGTACAGGTATCCCTTCTGATATGATTAAGAAGGCTATCGAGCTTGGCGTTTCAAAGATTAACGTTAATACAGAGTGCCAGCTTTCATTTGCTGATGCTACACGTAAGTACATCGAGGCTGGTAAGGACCTTGAGGGTAAGGGCTTCGATCCACGTAAGCTTTTAGCTCCTGGTACAGATGCTATCAAGGCAACAGTTAAGGAAAAGATGGAGCTTTTCGGTTCAGTTGGAAAGGCTTAATTTATCATGATGTAATAGCTCTTACATGAGCTTTTAGAATAGACAATCGGTGCATTTTGCTGATTGTCTATTTCTATATAATGTTTGAAAGGATTACAAATTAATGGAAGAATTTTTTAATGTGGCAGACATCTTTGGCGAGAATGTTTTTAACGATTCTGTTATGCAGGAGCGTCTCCCAAAGAAGACCTATCAGAAACTGAAGCAGACAATTTCTGAGGGTAAGGAGCTAGATTTAGAGACAGCAGATGTTATTGCTCACGAGATGAAAGAATGGGCAATTGAAAAGGGAGCAACTCATTATACTCACTGGTTCCAGCCACTTACTGGTATAACAGCTGAAAAGCATGATTCCTTCATTTCAGCCCCACTTCCTAGCGGCAAAGTTTTAATGAGCTTTTCTGGTAAGGAGTTGATTAAGGGCGAGCCAGATGCATCTTCTTTCCCTTCAGGTGGCCTTAGAGCTACATTTGAGGCAAGAGGCTATACAGCTTGGGATCCTACTTCACCTGCATTTGTTAGACAGGATGCAGCAGGTGCAACACTTTGCATTCCTACAGCTTTCTGTTCATATACAGGCGAAGCTTTGGATCAGAAGACTCCACTTCTTCGTTCTATGGAAGTTGTTTCAGAGCAGGCTGTTAGATTGCTTAGATTATTTGGAAATACTACATCAAAACGAGTTATTCCTTCAGTCGGCGCAGAGCAGGAGTATTTCCTTATTGATCGTGAGATGTATCTTGCTAGAAAAGATTTGATGTATACAGGTCGTACTCTCTTTGGAGCTATGCCACCAAAGGGACAGGAAATGGATGATCATTATTTCGGTACAATTCCAGAGCGTATAGAGGCTTATATGCGCGATGTAAATATAGAACTTTGGAAGCTTGGAGTATCATCAAAGACACAGCATAATGAGGTTGCACCAGCTCAGCACGAGCTTGCTCCTATTTATGCACAGTGTAATGTTGCAGTTGATCACAACCAGATTATTATGGAGACTCTTCGTAAGGTGGCTAATCGCCATGGACTTCAGTGTCTACTTCACGAGAAGCCATTTGATGGTGTCAATGGTTCTGGTAAGCATGACAACTGGTCACTTGTAACAGATGATGGTATCAATCTATTTGAGCCAGGCAAGTCACCACATGAGAATGTTCAGTTCTTACTTATTCTTTGCCTTGTACTTAAGGCAGTAGATAAGCATGCAGATCTTCTTAGAGAGTCTGCTTCAGACGTAGGAAATGATCACAGATTAGGTGGTAACGAAGCACCTCCAGCTATTATATCTGTTTATCTTGGAGAGCAGCTTGAGGATGTATTGACTCAGCTTATCTCAACAGGTACAGCTACAAAATCTAAAAAGGGCGAAAAGCTTGCTACAGGTGTTAAGACTCTTCCTGATTTCAGAAAGGATGCAACAGATCGTAACCGTACATCACCATTTGCATTCACTGGAAACAAATTCGAGTTCAGAATGCCAGGATCGCAGGATTCAGTTGGTGAGCCTAATGTAGTTTTAAATACAATCATGGCAGAGGCACTTTGTGAGGCATGTGATGAGCTTGAAAAAGCTAAGGATTTCGACAGTGCAGTTCATGACATGATAAAGAAGCTTGCTACAGAGCACCAGCGCATCGTATTTAGCGGTAATGGATATGCAGACGAGTGGATTAAGGAAGCTAAGAAGAGAGGTCTTCCAAGCATTAATTCTCTTGTAGAGGCTATTCCAGCTCTTACAACAGAGGCTACAGTATCTATGTTTGAGAAGTTTAAGGTATTCTCTAAGGTAGAGCTTGAGTCACGTGCAGAAATTGAGTATGAGCAGTATATTAAGTCAATCAATATTGAGGCTCGTACAATGATAGATATGGCTTCAAAGCAGATTATTCCAGCTGTAATTAGCTATGCTACAGAGCTTGGACTTTCTATTAGCACAATTGCAGATGCATGCCCTGAGGCTGATGTAAGCACACAGAAGGAGCTTCTTATCAAGGTATCTAATTACCTTCGTGAAGCCAAGGAGGCACTTGTTAATCTCCGCGAGACTAATGAGAAGGCATACACAATGAAGGCAGATAGCTGCAAGAAGGCTAACTTCTATCATGATAAAGTTGTTAAGGCTATGGAAGAGCTTCGTGCTCCTGTAGATGCACTTGAGATGGTTGTGGATAAGGAATCATGGCCAATGCCAAGCTACGGCGATATGATTTTTGAAGTTTAATTAATAATAACATTGGAAATCTGGAAATCCCCCTAGTTACACTCTCAAGCCTTTGATATTCCTTCCGGTCACTACATGTGACCTACAGGAACACAAAGAGCTTGATAGCTACTAGGGGGATTTATTTATGTTTAGCTTTTAATAATACTAAAAAATCCCCTAGTTACACTCTCAAGCCTTTGATATTCCTTTCGGTCACTGCATGTGACCTGCAGGAACATAAAGAGCTTGAGAGTTACTAGGGGCTTTTATTATAAATCACCTAATTTATTGCGATGGTGCGGGTGCCACTGGGGCAGCTGGCGCTGCAGGTGGTGCAGGTGCCGCAGGTGGAGCTGCAGGAACTACTTCTACTGTGCCCTCGCCGGCTGGGCTGGCTGGTGCAATAGCTCCGCCGCCTCCGATTGCTCCAGAGTTAGGAAGTGGATAACCTCCGTGGATAGGGCAATACTGTCCAAATGTGGTGGCATCTAATCCATATGGTGCATCAGCTGTACCTGGAGCTGCGCCTAGGATAAATACACCAGTGTAGGCTGGACATTCTGAATTAGCAAACATGTGAGTTGCAGTACATACAGTTCCGACATAGTGATGATCACATGTCTCTGTTGGCTCTGTGCCTTCTTCAAAGTACTCGGTGTAGACCTGAGAACCACGAGGATCGCAATCACATACACCAGGAATAGCAAGCTTACCAGATTTCTTACATACCTGCTTAGTAACTATTCCACTAGGCTTAGTAAAGTCTTTGTACTCTAGATTCTCGTGAATTCGGCTCATTACAGCCTTCCAGATTATCTTAGAGTATGTTGTATAGCTCTGAGGAGTATTATCATCAAATCCACCCCAGATAACTGCTGTATAGTAAGGTGTGTAACCTGCAAATACGGTATCTTTGTTTTTGGTTGTAGTACCTGATTTACCGGCTACTGCCATACCATCGAAGTTAGCAGCTTTACCAGTACCGATTGTCATAACATCTTCCATAGCGCTTGTGAGTAACCAAGCAGTAGTTTCTTTTAAAACTCGCTTTGACTGGTTCTCTCTGTTATCAAGGATTATATTTCCCTGATGATCTACTACAGTAGTATAGAAGATTGGAGAATTGTACTCGCCACCGTTTGCGATTGTTGCATAGGCTGTAGTCAAATCTAAGTTAGTAACACCCTTAGTGATACCACCAAGAGCAAGAGCTGCATTGTTATCTGTATCAGTCAGGGTAGTGATTCCAAGGTTCTGAGCATATTGATAACCAAGGCTTGTGCCGATATCCTGCATAACCTCAACTGTAACTACGTTAATAGAATATGTAATAGCTGTACGAATATTGGTCCAGCCTAAGTATTCCTTATTGTAGTTTGATAGCTTTGTTCCATCAGCGTATGTGGTAGGCATATCATTTTCAACAGATGCAAGTGTCATACCGCCTGCATCAAGTGCTGCAGCATAACATGCTACGACCTTGAATGTAGAACCAGGTTGTCTAGTGATGCCTGTTGCTCTGTTAAGAGTTTTGGCAGCTAATTTATCACCTCGACCACCTATCAAAGCAACAACTTGACCGGTGGACTGATCCATAACTGTCATAGCAGCTTGAGGCTGTAAAGTAAAATCTTTTGACTCGGCAAGAACTTCGTCGCCAGGCTCCATAATATCAGCTTTGTAGGCTTCAATAGCAGCCTCAGCCTCTTCTTTTGAATCAAACTCAAGGGTATAACTCTTATCGCTTGCCTGATAATAAGAAAGCATTGTTATATCTGAGTAGTTGGCTGTAGAGCCGTCAGCTTTAGTGATGGTAAGTCGATAAGAGAAAGAAATCTTTTCGATGTCGTTGTAGTTTTCTGTATTGTTAACCTCTTCGTCAACGATGCCTTGAATTCGTGTGTCTTGTGTTGAGTAAATTGAAAGACCGCCAGAATATAGGAGAGAGTAGGCCTCTGTCTCGGAATATCCAAGCTTGTTTTGTAAATCCTCAATAATCTGATCAGTAAGTGCATCTACAAAGTAAGAGGTAGATGATGAAGTACCATAATCAGTATTTGCTACCTGAATTCTATCGTATACATCATCAGCGATTGCTTCATTATACTCAGCTTCTGTAATATATCCTTGCTCAAGCATATTATTAAGAACCTTCTTGCGGCGCTTAGCATTATCCTCAGGATGATATATTGGATTATATTTAGAAGGATTCTGAGTGATACCTGCAATAACAGCACATTCTGAAAGGCTAAGGTCTGAAACTGACTTACCAAAATATCTCTGGGAAGCAGACTCAACACCAAGTGTGTTTTGACCTAAGTTTATACTGTTAAGATAATTCTCAAGGATAGTATCCTTACTAACTACCTTTTCAACTTGAATAGCAAGGTATTGCTCCTGAATCTTACGATTAAGACTGTCTGCAAAAGTGTGCTCAGAAGTCCATGTAGTAAAATAGTTGTTCTTAAGTAACTGTTGGGTGATTGTACTAGCACCCTGTGAGAAATCAAAACCATTTGTAACGCCGGTGTATGCTGCACGAATGATACCTTGAATATCTACACCGTTGTGTTCTCTAAAACGTGAATCCTCGATAGCAATAAAAGCGTTTTGAAGATTCTCTGGAATATTCTCGAGCTTTACATAAGTTCTGTTGGAACCGGTAGCTGCAAGAGTCTCGATTTCATGACCATCTGAATCGTACACCTTACTTAGATAACCAGTAGGTGAAATATTAATTTTAGATACATCCTCAGGTAACTGAGAGATGAGATTTTTCGCATAGAGGTAAGCAAAAATACCACCAGCTATAAATACAGAGACAATGCATATCAATGATATACGAATAATGGCAAGTCCGGCACTGTGGTGCTTTCGTTTGCCGCGCCCTGCAAGCTGAGCGGATCGCTTAGCTGCATTTTCTTTTCCGTAATTCATAATAACCTCCAATTTAGACTTCATTATAGCAAACTCTTCATTTATAATAAAGAGAATCGGTATTTTAAAAGAATGGGACAGATATGGAAGAAAAAGAGTTTAAGATAGTATATGAAGCAGGCCAGGGTGAAATAGAAGAGAAGAAGTCTAGATTTATTGCTCACGTGGCACCTGTTACCTCTGAGGAGGAGGCTGTTTCATTTATTAATGGAAAGAAAAAGGAATACTGGGATGCCAGACACAATTGCTCTGCCTTTGTAATCGGTGACAACAATGAAATAACCCGATGCAACGATGATGGTGAGCCAGCCCAGACTGCCGGAAGACCTATGCTTGATGTCCTTCTCAAGGAAAATGTGCATAACTGTGTAGTTGTGGTTACCAGATATTTTGGCGGAGTATTGCTTGGAACTGGTGGATTGGTTCGCGCCTACCAGAAGTCTGTCCAGGAAGGACTTAAAAACGCTAGACTTATTGCGCCTAAAAAAGGAAGAGTCTGTCATATTAGTACCGATTACAATGGTTATGGAAAATTAGAATACATTCTTCGTGAAAAAGATTTTCCTATTTTAAATACAGATTTTGGTGCTGATGTGGTAATTAAATCTGTAATACCATCTGAATTTGTTGAGGAATTTACAAAAGCGGTAGCTGATAAAACCGCTGGAAGTGCCCTAATTTCCTGGGATGACGAGATTAAGTACGCCATTTTAGATGGGCAATTGATAAATTTTTAAAAAAGGTTTGAAAAAGTGCTTGCTATTTTAAAATCTATGCTTTATAATAGCATTCGTTGACGCCGATAAGACAGTCAGCCAGCTAATTTAAGCTATATTGGCCCATCGCCAAATGGTAAGGCAACGGACTCTGACTCCGTCATTTCAAGGTTCGAATCCTTGTGGGCCAGCTAAGACCTAAGCATAGCGCTTAGGTCTTTTTCTTTTATGGAGGTAACATAATGTATCAGTATAGTGACAGAATCAGCTACAGTGAAGTAGATGCTAATCTTAATCTTACATATTATAATTTGGTAAATTACATGCAGGATTGCAGCTGCTTTCATTCTGATGATGTGGGAGTTGGAGTTCATTATCTTGCACCACTTAATTTAGGTTGGTTCGTTACAACATATGAGATTCATATTAATCGTCTTCCTAAATATATGGAGCGTATCAAGATATCGACTTATCCATATCAGGTTCGTGGAATGATGGCGCGCCGTGTATATGTTATTGAATCAGAGGAAGACGGAGAACTTCTTATATATGCAGATTCTCTTTGGGTGCTGATGAACCTTGAGAGTCTTCACCCCGCAAGATTAAATGATAAAATATTAGAAGCTTATCCCCTTGATGATGCTAAGCCAGATTTTAAATTTGACAGAAGCAAGCTTCAGTACAGAGATGAAGGGGAGCTTGTTGGCAAGTTCAAAGTTAATGAAAATCACATCGATACTAATGGTCATATGAACAATTCCTTCTATATAGATGTGACCAGAAGATATCTTCCAAAAGAGGACTTTTCTCAGATTACAGTCAACTATAAAAAAGCAGCACTGCTATTTGATGAGTTGGATGTGTATTTGGTAGAATTAGAAAAGGGCTACCAGGTAGTTCTTAAAAAGGACGATGAAGTTTATACAATAGTGGAGTACAAATAATGAAGCTAGGAGAAATACAAAAGCTTAAAATAGAAAAAAAGGTAGAATTCGGAGTATACCTATCTGATGGTACAGATAGAGTCTTGCTTCCTAAAAAGCAGGTTCCAGAGAATTATAAAATTGGTGATGAGATATCTGCTTTCATATATAAGGATTCCAAGGACAGACTTATTGCAACCACCAACACCCCAAAACTTACTTTAGGCCAGTACGGTCTGCTTACCGTTAGCCAGGTTAATAAAGTTGGTGCATTTATGGATTGGGGCCTTGAAAAGGATTTATTCTTACCATTTAAGGAAATGACTCGTCAGCCAAGTGAAGGTGATGAGATTTTGGTAAGAGTCTACATTGATAAAAGCGAGAGATTATGTGCCAGTATGAAGGGCATCTATGATATGCTTTCCAAGAAGCCACCTTATCAGGTGGGAGATGAGGTTGAGGCTAGGATTTATGAGTTCGGTCATGACTTCGGTACATTTGTTGCACTTGAGGATAAGTATTCTGCTATGATTCCTCGTCATGAGGATGTATCCAAATTTAGAATTGGAGATGTTCTTATGGTTAGAATCACAGGAATAAAAGAAGATGGCAAGTGTGACGTTACAATCAGAGACAAGGCATACGTTCAGATGGATGAGGATGCAGAGGCACTTCTTGATTTGATTGATAGTTATGCAGGAGTATTACCTTTTACAGAAAAGGCATCTCCAGAAGTTATTAAGAGAGAGACAGGACTTTCAAAGGCTGCATTTAAGCGAGCAGTAGGTCGTTTATATAAGGAACGTAAAATTTCTCTCGAAGGTGGTAAAATTCGCCGCATATAATATCAGATTAGTGATATACTATATATAATTTATGCTAGAAATGAGTTGAAAGACAAAAGGAGGAAATGTAATGAAAAACGTAATTGCAACAGACAAGGCACCAGCAGCTATCGGACCTTACTCACAGGCTATTGAGGTTAATGGAATGGTTTATACATCAGGTATTATTCCAGTAGATCCAGCTACAGGAGAGATTCCAGAGGGTGCAGCTGCACAGGCAGACAGAGTATTCAAGAGCATGACAGCTCTTTTAGAGTCAGCAGGTACATCTATGAAAAATGTTGTTAAGACTACAGTCTTCATCAAGAACATGGATGATTTCGCAGCTATTAATGAAGTATATGCTAAGTATTTCCCAGAGCCATTCCCAGCTCGTTCTTGCATTGAGGTGGCACGTATTCCTAAGGATGTTTTATTAGAGGCAGAGGCCATCGCTACAAAGTAATTTTTCGGAGAATAAAGTTTTATGGTTTATGATGTAATTGTAATAGGTGCAGGCCCAGCTGGGCTTACAGCTGGTATTTATGGCAAGCGTGCGGGGCTTGACATTCTTGTCTTAGATACCAGTTCTATTAGTGGGGGACAGATACTTAATACATACGAGATAGATAATTATCCAGCACTTCCCGGTGTATCAGGCACCCAGTTGGCAGAGAGCATGCGCAGTCATTGCGAAAAGCTTGGAGTTGAGTTCGCTAGAGGACGAGTTACCTCTATTAATGAAAAGGATGGCCTCAAGGAGCTCATCACTAAGAAGGCTACTTTTTTAGCAAAGGCTGTAATCATCGCTACAGGAGCTTCCAATACAAAGCTTGGTTGTCCTGGCGAAGAAGAATTTTCAGGTATGGGCGTTTCTTATTGTGCAACATGCGATGGAGCCTTCTTCAAGGACAAGACAGTGGCTGTAGTTGGTGGAGGAGATGTAGCTCTTGAGGATGCAGTTTACCTAGCTAGATTCTGCGAAAAGGTATACCTCATCCACAGGAGAGATGAGTTCAGAGGCGCAGCTTCTTTGCAACAGCAGGTTCTTTCATCTGACAAAATTCAAATCATCTATGACACTACAGTTGAGGCAATCAATGGAACTGAGGCTGTGGAGTCAGCTACAATTAAAAACAAGAAGACAGGAGAGACTTCCACTCTTAAGGTGGATGGAGTGTTTATTGCGGTTGGTACTGCGCCAAACACAGCATCCATTGCAGGTCTGCCTGAGCTTGATGAGAGAGGTTATATCATAGCTGATGAGACTTGCGAGACAAATGTGCCAGGCATATTTGTTGCAGGGGACGTAAGAGCTAAGCAGCTTAAGCAGGTTATTACAGCTACAGCAGATGGAGCTAATGCAATTACATCTGCTCAGAGATATTTACAGGCGAAATAACTTACTTAAATATTACGATTATTACGGAATTTAAACCCATAAAAAATATAAAAATTTTGAGGTAATTTACGGGTTGACAGAGGCAATTTTAGATTATATAATGTCAACACAGTTGTAACAAGTTTGTAATAAATTTGGAGGTTTTCTTACAAATGAATTTAAAATTGACAAAAGCTGTCAGCTACTCACTTGCAGCATGTATTTTAGCAACTAGTGTGTCTCTTACATCAGATGCAGCCAGTGCTGTATCAGGTGCTAGTGCATTATCTAGCGTGACAGGCACATTAGAGGATTCTGATTACAGCGCATATGCAGGTGCACAGCTTACAGTTGACTATATGCTTGCTGATGCTACTGCTATTTCAGCAGAGTCACAGCTAGCCGCTAACGAGGCAGAGAAAGTTGCCTCAGCGGATGACCCTTATGCAAATATAGCAATTGCGCAGGTTGATAACTATGTATATATTCGAGAGTCAGCATCTCCTGATAGCGAATATGTTGGAAAGCTTTATAATAACTCAGCAGCTACAGTTTCGGAGACTGTAGAGGCAGCTGATGGTACATGGCTTAAGATTACATCTGGTGATGTTACAGGTTATGTTAAGAGCGAGTACGTAGTACAGAATGACGAGGAGCTTGCTAAGTCAGTTTCGAGACGTCTTGCTACATGTCATACTACTACTCTTTATGTTAGAGAAGAGGCTACTACGGATTCAGATGTTATTGATATGATTCCTGACGGCGATGATGTTACAGTTATCGATGAGTCTACAGCAGCTGATGGCTGGGTTAAGGTAACATGTAATGCTGGAGAGGGTTACGTTAGTTTAGATTATGTTTCTCTTTCAACAGACTTTACAGTGGCTGAGTCAAAGAATGCTGAGATTGCTCGTTTGGCTCGCGAGGAAGAGGAAAAGCAGAAGGCTAAAGAGGCAGCTGAGAAGGCTACAATTACTGCTCAGGCAGTTCAGGCTAATGAATCATCATCTTCATCGTCATCATCTTCATCATCAGGAAAGACTTATGCAGCACCTTCAGGTAGCACTGGTGGTTCAGTAGTTTCTTATGGTGCACAGTTTGTTGGTAATCCATATGTATATGGTGGATCATCACTTACTAATGGTACAGACTGTTCAGGATTTGTTATGAGTGTATACTCAGCATTTGGTGTTAGTCTTCCTCATTCATCAAGTGCACTTCGTAGCGTTGGTTACGGTGTATCTTATGAAGAGATGCAGCCAGGTGATATTGTATGTTACTCAGGTCATGTTGGAATTTACGCTGGTAACGGCCAGTTATTACATGCATCTACATACAGAACAGGTATTACATACTCAAATGTTAACTACAAGAATATCTTAGCTATTAGACGAATCTTCTAAAAATATAAATAATTTAGGGCACCGGAGCTTCGGTGCCCTTTGTTTTTGAATTTGTTATTGAAGTTACGAAAACGATTTACATGCCTTGGGAAAAGGAATTTTATAATATTGGATAATAAGAAACACTAATTGTCAGAATTTTAAATTTCAAAAAACTTGGCTTGATTTTAAAAATTGCACAAAAATAGAAGAAGTTAAAAATACCTATAATATAGTATGTGGGGTGTCAGTAACAATTAATCAACAAATTGTCAAACAATCAAGGCTGAAAATCGGACTTGTAAACGAGTTATCCACTTTATCCACCGAAAACGATGAAAATTGTGAAAAGTTATCCACAATCCACATAAACGAATGTTTTGTCTTAATTTTACAAAAGTTGGCATTTTGTAGTAAAAGATTGACAAAATAGAGAAAGGCTTTTTATCAGAAAAAAGCCGGTGTTTTCTGAAAACAGAGAGAATTGTATCAATATTTACAAAGGATATTTGGGCAAAATGGATACTACTTGTAAATTTGCATAACAAAATCCCAGTTTCCTATTTTATTTTTTGGTTATTTATATTAGAATGGGCATAGGTTATGTGAAATAGTATGCAAAATTAGGATTTCGCATTGTTTATATTGCATATATTACATAGGAGGTATTCGATATGATTTCGAATCAGATTATGCAAAATACAATAGAGGGCTTGCATCAGCTCACAAAAGTTGATTTGGCTGTAATGGATTCTGAGGGTACTGTATGTGCCAGCACTTTTATGGATACTGCTGGATATACAGATGCTGTTTCGGTATTTGCTGCTTCTGAGGCAGATAGTCAGGTCGCACTTGGATGTCACTTTTTTAAGGTGTTTGATGATCAGCAGCTTGAATTTGTGATTCTGGCCCAGGGAGATGATGAGCAGGCTTCTACTATTGGAAAGATTGCCGCTTTCCAAATTCAGGAATTGATGATTGCCTATAAGGAGAGATTTGATAAGGACAACTTCATTAAGAACTTGCTCCTTGATAACTTACTTCTTGTAGATATCTACAATCGTTCTAAAAAGCTTCACGTGGACATAAATGCACGTCGTGTAGTTATGATTGTTGAGGTAGGCCCTGATAAGGACGGCGATGAGCTTGATAGAGTTCGCTCTGTATTTGGTGGCAAGACAAGAGATTTTGTTACTGCTGTAGATGAGCACAATATCATAGTAGTAAAGGAACTTGGAGAGAATGACACATACGCAGACATTGACAAGATTGCTGCGGTTATCATCGATGCTTTCCATGACAAGAATTCAAAAGACATTAGAGTTTCCTATGGTACAGTAGTAGGAGAGATTAAGGAAGTTTCTCGTTCATATAAGGAAGCATCTATGGCTATGGATGTTGGCAAGATTTTCTTTGCTGACAAGCGAATCATTGCATACTCAGCTCTTGGAATTGGCCGTCTCATATACCAGCTTCCAATTCCACTTTGCAAGATGTTCATATCAGAGATTTTTGAAAATAAGTCTCCAGACGATTTCGATGAAGAGACTTTGACTACAATCAGCAAGTTCTTCGAGAATAGCTTAAATGTTTCTGAGACATCTAGACAGCTTTATATCCATCGTAATACTCTTGTATATCGTTTGGATAAGCTTGAGAAGAGCACAGGTCTCGACTTGCGTATTTTCGAGGATGCAATCACATTTAAGATTGCGCTTATGGTAGTAAAATACATGAAGTACATGGAAGATGAAAAATTCTAGCACTTCATATTAGGTAATAAAGAAAGAGGTACTTACATTGATACGATTAGATCACGTTAGCAAGTCCTATGAGGTTGGTAAGCCAGCCTTAGAGGATGTGACTATACACATTGATCCAGGCGAGTTTGTTTTCGTCGTTGGTGATTCAGGATCTGGTAAGTCTACACTTATTAGACTTCTCCTTAAGGAATTGGAGCCAACAAAAGGCAAGATTTACATTAACGGTCAGGACCTTAAAAAGGTTACACACAAAAAGATTCCAATGTACCGTAGAAATGTTGGCGTTGTATTCCAGAACTTTAGACTTCTTCCAGATAGAAATGTATATGAAAATATAGCATTTGCTATGAAGGTTGTTGAGTCATCAAATCGTGAGATTAAAAAGAGAGTTCCTACAATGCTTTCTCTTGTAGGACTTGCAGCAAAATATAAGTCAAGACCTAGCCAGTTATCTGGTGGTGAGCAGCAGCGTGTTGCTATTGCTAGAGCTTTAGTAAATGAGCCTAAAATCATTCTCGCTGACGAGCCTACAGGTAATCTTGACAGCGATAACACATGGGAAATCATGCGATTGTTAGAAGAGATTAATCGCAGAGGCACAACAGTTGTTGTGGTTACCCATAACATGGAAATAGTTAGAGCTATGAATAAACGAGTTATCACCATTAAAAAAGGCGTGGTAGTAAGTGACGTTGGAGGTGATGACTATGAAGATTAGCACTCACTTATATAACATTGGCCAGGGTATTAAAAATATTTGGAGAAACAAGCTTTTCTCATTGGCATCTATAGCGACTATGACAGCTTGTATTTTCCTTTTTGGTATATTCTATTCACTTGGTACCAACTTCCAGACTATGCTAAAGGAAGCTGAGGAAGGCGTTGCCGTAACTTGTTTCTTTGACAAGGGTATTACTCAGGAGCGTATTGATGAAATAGGTTCAGAGATTAAAAAGCGCCCAGAAGTAGCTTCTTACAATTTCGTTTCAGCTGAAGATGCTTGGGAGAATTACAAAGAAGTTTATTTTGAGGGACACCCAGAGGCAGCTGAGAGTTTTAGAGAGGATAATCCTCTTGCAGATTCTGCTAACTATGAGATTTATCTCAGCGACGTTTCTATGCAGTCCACTCTTGTATCTTATCTCGAGGGACTTGAAGGCGTCAGAAAAGTAAACAAATCAGAGGTAGCAGCTAAGACACTTACTGATATCAACAGTGCGATTACGATAGTTTCAATGGCAATTGTCATTATTCTGTTATTCGTATCTGTATTCTTGATTAGTAATACAGTTATGGTTGGTATTTCTGTCCGTAGAGAAGAAATTGCCATTATGAAATTGATAGGAGCCAAGGATGCATTCGTCAGAGCTCCATTCGTAGTAGAGGGTATCACAATTGGTCTGATAGGCTCTATCATTCCTCTTGTATTATTGTTCTTTATTTATGAAAAGGTAGTTGCCTATGCAGCAAGCGAGTTTAATTTCTTGAGTAGCATGGTTTCTTTCATACCAGTAAAGACAATATTTAACACTCTTGTACCTATATCATTAATACTTGGCGTGGGAATCGGTTGGTTAGGTTCTAGACTGACCTTGCATAAACATCTTAGAGTTTAGTATAATAATGAAATCTGGGGAGTGCCTTGGCAAACGCCGAGGCACTTTTAGTATATGGTTAACAACTAGATTTATTTAAAACAGAGGGAATAGTAATGAATGAAGAATTTGAAGGCGTAAGCACAGACCTTAATACAGAGATAGGTTCTGAAGAAGTTGAGAACGCAAATCCCGTGGAGGAGAATCCTAAGGGTAAAAAGAAAATCCGAAAGGGCTTAGCGATAGCTCTATACGTATTCATAGGAATAATTGTTGGAACAAGTATTACTATGGCTATCTGCAAAAGCTATGTAGATACTCAGATGGCGAAAATTTTGCAAAACCCAGATGGCAAAATTTCATATTTAGAGTATTTGATTGATACATATTTTTATAATGACGTGGATCAAGAGACACTGCAAAATGGCGCTTATCATGGTATATTTGACAGTCTTGAGGACCCATATTCTCAGTATTTTACACCAGAAGAATATGAAGAATATAGTAGCGTGGTCAATGGCAACTTTGGTGGAATTGGCGCAGGTCTTCAGAAGGATGCAGACACAGGAGAGGTAGTAGTTACAAAAGTATATGCTGATTCTCCAGCTGAAAAGGGAGGCGTCAAAGAAGGAGACATTATTGTTTCTGCTGATGGCCATAAGGGTGTCAACTATTCACTTGAGGATTATGTATCTAAATATCTTCGCGGCGATGAAGGCACAGAAGTGACTATTGTTATTGATAGAGACGGCGAAGAAATAGAGATTACATTAGTTAGAGATATTATTGAGGTAGAGACAGTTTCCTATAAGATGCTGGATGACAATATCGGTTATATCCAGATTTCTCAATTTACAGGAAGCACAGATAAGGAATTTGAAAAAGCATTTGAGGATTTACAGGCTCAAGGAATGACATCTGTTATCTATGATTTGAGAAACAATGGTGGCGGTATAGTTGATACAGCTACTAATATATTGGATTATCTTTTGCCAAAGGGTACTGTAATGTACACAATGGACAAGGCGGGCAATCGCAGAGATTACAATTCAGATGCTAGCCACAAAGAGATTCCTACAGTAGTACTAGTTAATGGAAATACAGCATCTTCTGCTGAGATTTTTACAGGAGCTATACGTGATTTTAAGTATGGCACTATTATTGGTACACAGACTTATGGTAAGGGTATTGTTCAGACAAGCTTTAAATTACAGGATGGTTCAGCTATTAAGCTTACTACTAATAAGTATTACACCCCTAGTGGAGAGTGTATCCACGGCCAGGGCATCACACCGGACGTTGTCATAGAATATGAATTCTTAGGTGGCGAGGATGATGAATATGCTGTAGAGTTTGATAATCAGCTTCAAAAGGCTTTAGAAGTACTACGCCAATAGAGCCCCCTAACGGCAATTGTGCCAAAGCAAGTCCCGGAGGAACTAGTGGCAGAGAATAGTTATAGCAAGAATAGTTATTTATGAATAGCTTGTAGTCTACAATCTCTTAGTGCTCTTTGTAAGGACATTCTAGTCCGACAAAGAGTATCTAAGGATTGTAGACGTAACAAGCTTAATACGAAAAGAGGTGATTTCGTGATAGAACTAGATCAGTTCAAGCAGCGACTTGCGTCGCACAAAAATTCTATGACGGAAGTGAGGGATTCACTTTGACGTCGCAGCTAAGAAGGCTCGTATAGAAGAGCTTGAGCGCGAGATGGAAGCTCCTGATTTTTGGGCAGATGCGCAAGTGTCTACCAACAAAATGAAAGAGCTTAAGTCCATGAAGGATGATGTTTCAATCATCGATAAGCTTGAGGACTTATATAAGGAAATAGAAGACTACATCGAACTTGGAAATGAAGAGGAGGACCAGGAGATAGTTGATACTGTTGGCCTTCTTATAGAAGAGTTTGAAAGTGACTTAGAGACTCTTAGAATGAAGACTCTTCTATCGGGAGAGTATGATAGTGACAGCGCTATTGTGACACTTCATTCTGGAGCAGGTGGCGTTGAGGCATGTGACTGGGTGCAGATGCTTTATCGTATGTATTCTCGTTGGGCTTCTGATGCTGGCTTTTCTGTTGAGGAGCTTGATTATCAGGAGGGAGATGAGGCTGGTATCAAATCAGTTACATTTCAGGTTAATGGAGAAAATGCATACGGCTACCTTAAATCAGAAAAGGGAATTCACAGACTTGTTAGAATTTCTCCATTTAATGCACAGGGTAAGAGACAGACTTCATTTGCATCATGCGATGTTATGCCTGACATAGAAGAGGATGTGGATGTTGAAATCAAAGATGAGGATATCCGTATTGATACATATCGTTCATCAGGTGCCGGTGGCCAGCATATTAACAAGACCAGCTCGGCCATACGTATCACACATTTCCCTACAGGAATAGTTGTTACTTGCCAAAATGAGCGTAGTCAGTTCCAAAACAAGGATAAGGCAATGCAGATGTTAAAGACTAAGCTCCTTCTTTTGAAACAGGAGGAGAATGCAGCCAAGGCTAGTGGAATCAGAGGCGAAGTCTCAGATATAGGATGGGGCAATCAAATACGTTCATACGTATTACAGCCATACACTATGGTCAAGGATCTTCGTACAGGCGAGGAGTCAGGCAATGCAGATGCAGTATTAGATGGCAAGCTTACACCATTTATGAATGCTTATCTCAAGTGGCTTTCTCTTGGTTGTCCAGACCGTGGAGCTACTGCTGAGGACTAAAAAACGAAAAAGCCTAATTTTACTAGGCAATAATTTAATATAGTACTTGAAATTAGGTAGTGTTTAATGTTATTATCTTCTGAGCGTGTACAAATGTTTTTGTGCTAAAGACACTTATGGAGGATATATGGCAGAGAAGACTACCTATTTTGTTTTAAAAGAAAAGGCGGTTCCTGAGGTTTTGCTTAAGGTGGTAGCTGCGAAGAAGCTTATTGAAACTGGCAAGTGTGATTCAGTTCAAGAAGCTACAGAACAGGTTGGAATTAGTCGTAGCTCTTTTTATAAGTATAAGGATGACATTTTTCCATTCCACGAGGATGCAAAAGGGAAAACCGTTAATATGGTCATCCAATTGGAGGATGAGCCTGGAATTCTTTCCAAGGTACTTGAGGAGATGGCTCATTTTCATGTGAATATTTTGACAGTACACCAAAGTATTCCAGTCAACGGATTCGCTTCGGTTACTATTTCAGTAGATGTTCTTGAGGATTCAGGAGATTTCTCGGAATTAGTTAATTCTATCGAAAATGTTGGCGGTGTTAACTACGTAAAGATTTTAGCAAGGGAGTGACAACATGAAAGCAGCAATTATGGGATACGGAACAATCGGTTCCGGTGTAGCAAAAGTTCTTGATACAAACAGAGATATTATCAAGGCTAGATTAGGTGAGGAACTTGAGCTTAAATATATCTTGGATTTGAGAGATTTTCCTGGTGACCCTCACGAGGATTGCTTCGTCAAGGATTACAAGAAGATTGCACAAGATGAAGAGGTACAGATTGTCGTTGAAACTATGGGTGGTGTGGAGCCTGCCTTCACATTTGTTAAGGAAATGCTTGAGGCTGGAAAGTCTGTCACTACTTCAAATAAAGCCCTAGTAGCGGACAAGGGCGCAGAGCTTATGGAAATCGCTGACAAGCACGGTGTTAACTTCGTGTTCGAGGCAGCAGTCGGCGGTGGTATTCCTATTATCCGTACACTTACTGCATGTCTTACAGGTGATGTTATCGAGGAAATCGATGCAATTTGCAACGGTACTACTAACTACATGCTTACAAATATGGAGCAGTTTGGCAGCGATTACAATGAAATCCTTGCTGAGGCACAGGCTCTTGGTTATGCAGAGAAGGACCCAACAGCTGACGTTGAGGGTCATGATAGCTGCCGTAAGATTGCAATTCTTACATCACTTATTTCTGGAAAGACAGTTGATTTCAATGATATTCCAACAGAGGGTATCAGCAAGATTTCTTCTACAGATTTCAAATATGCTAAGGAAATGGGCTGCAGCATCAAGCTTGTTGCTCGTAGCGTTAAGGAGGGAGATACATATTCATGCCGTGTAGCTCCATTTATGATTAAGCCAGAGCAGATGCTTTACCATGTTGCAGGTGTTATGAATGCTGTTTCTGTTAAGGGTAATATGCTTGGTGAGTCTATGTACTATGGTGCAGGCGCAGGTGCCCTTCCTACAGCATCAGCAGTAGTTGGTGATATGGTATTCCTTGCTAGAAATACAAATAGACAGGTTAAGATTGGCTGGGAGGCTGAAAAGCTTACACTTGCTAATCCATTAGAGCAGAGATATCGTTTCTTTGTTAGAACTTCAGCTTTACAGTCTAATATCGAAAATGAATTTGGCAATGTTGAGTACGCAAGCCTTGACTTAGACAATGAGACAGGTTTTGTTACAGCAGAGATGTCTGAGGCAGAGTTCGAGGAGCGTGCAGCAGCACTTGGTGGCATCATTTCAGTGATTCGTTTCTACTAAAATTTGTGGTAGATAAATCTAATGTAATGCTGTAAATTGAAAACTTAATGTAACTATGTTGTTAAAATGAGCCAGTAGGCATCAAGCTCTAAGTGTTGCGAAGCGAAACGTGTAGTTGAGCGAAGCAATATCTTAGGCTTGAGAGCGTAACTGGCGGACTTATAGAAATTGGAGAATTGTTATGTATATTACTTGCTTAGATTTAGAAGGTGTTTTGGTTCCAGAGATTTGGATTGCTTTTGCAGAGGCTACAGGTATTCCTGAGCTCAAGAAGACAACAAGAGATGAGCCAGATTATGACAAGCTTATGAAATATCGTATTGATATTTTAAAAGAGCATGGCTTAGGTCTTAAGGAGATTCAGGAGACTATCGCTGGTATCGATCCACTTCCAGGAGCTAAGGAGTTCTTAGATAAGCTTAGAGCATTTGGACAGACAATTATTATCAGTGATACTTTCTCACAGTTTGCAGGACCTTTAATGGAAAAGCTTGGCATGCCTACAATTTTCTGTAATGAGCTTATTGTTGGAGACAATGGCGAGATTACAGGATATAAGATGAGATGTGACAAGAGCAAGCTAACTACAGTTAAGGCTCTTCAGTCTTGCGGTTTTGAGACAATCGCCAGCGGTGATAGCTTTAATGATTTAGCTATGATTCAGGCATCAAAGGCAGGCTTCCTTTTCAGAACTACTGAGGCTATTAAAAATGACTATCCACAGTATCCTGCTTTTGAAGAGTATGACGACTTATATAACGCTATTGTGGCAGTACAGCAGTAATTAATAATCAAAGCAAGTTTTATTATCAAAACTTGCTTTTTTTATGTCCAAATTTAATAAAAATTGCGGTTAAAAGGACAGACTGTCCAATAAATAAAGTTCGGGAACCGTATTAATTAGTGCAAAGTTGACAGATTGTTAATAATAAGACAATGACAATATTAGTCAATTATGCATACATAGGTTAAATTATGTGAAAAAATTATGTTGATATTTACCTATAACTGCGTTATGATTTAATCAGATAAGTTAATAAATGCCCGTGAGAGATGAGAATGTGGCTGTGACAAGAGATGAGCTCTTGCTCCTTTAGGCATGTTCTTTTTTTGTGCCTAAATATAGGCAAAGGTGCTAGGGAGGAGTATAAAATGCATAGAGAATTCATCGAGAAGCTGGAGGTTAATCCAGTAATAGCAGCCATAAAAGACGACGAGGGGTTGGAACATGCTTTAGAGACTGATTGTGAAATAATCTTCATATTATATGGAGATATTTGTACGATTCCGGACATTGTACACAAAATCAAATCAGTCGATAAGGTAGCTATGGTGCATCTGGATTTAATTACAGGCCTCAATAACACCAAAGAAATCTCAGTCGACTTTATTAAAAATAATACTGAGGCAGACGGTATTATCACCACCAAAGGAAATCTCATTGGACGGGCGAAGGAGTTAGGCTTATATACGGTGCTTAGATATTTTGTAATTGATAGTATGGCTCTTGTGAACATTGAGAAGCAAGACCGTCATGGAATATCTACACCGGACGTCATCGAGATTCTTCCTGGCATAGTCTTACCTAAGATTATCCAGAGGGTGAACAGAGCTAGTAGAGTTCCTGTCTTAGCGGGGGGCCTTATTAGTGACAGAGATGATGTTATGAATGCACTTAATAATGGGGTGCTGGCAGTATCTACTACTAATGAAGAGGTCTGGCAGCTATAAGTGCTAAAAGCCTTCTCTGAAACTAGCCAATGCCAAATGGCGCAAAAAGAAGGAGGAGTAATAATGGCAAAATACGTAATGGCTCTTGATGCCGGAACAACAAGTAACAGATGTATCCTTTTCAATGAAAAGGGTGAGATGTGCTCTGTTGCACAAAAGGAATTTACACAGTATTTTCCACAGCCAGGTTGGGTAGAGCATGATGCTAATGAAATCTGGCAGACACAGCTTTCTGTTGCTCGTGAAGCTATGAGAAAAGTGGGCGCTACATCAGATGATATCGCAGCAATCGGTATCACAAATCAGCGTGAGACAGTTATTGTTTGGGACAAGGCTACAGGACAGCCTATCACACATGCTATTGTTTGGCAGTGCCGTCGTACAGCTGATTTTGCAGAACAGATGAAGGGTAAGATACCTGGAATTGTTGAGAAATTCCAGCAGAAGACAGGTCTTAAGTTTGACCCATACTTCTCAGGAACAAAAATCCGTTGGATTCTTGATAATGTAGAGGGCGCTCGTGAGAGAGCAGAAAAAGGTGAGCTTGCTTTTGGTACAGTAGATTCTTGGTTAATCTACAAACTTACAAAGGGTAAAGTACATGTTACTGATTACTCTAATGCGAGCCGTACATTATTATTTAATATTAATACTCTTGAATGGGATGATGAGCTTTGCCAGATTCTTGAGATTCCAAAGAGCATGCTTCCAGAGGCTAAGCCTTCTAGCTGCATCTATGGAGAGACAGATACAGAATTCTTTGGCGGCCCTATCCGCATCGCAGGTGCTGCTGGTGACCAGCAGGCAGCTCTTTTTGGACAGACATGTTACAAAGAGGGTGAAGCTAAAAATACATACGGAACAGGTTGCTTCATGCTTATGAATACAGGTGAGAAGCCAATATTCTCTAAGAATGACCTTCTTACAACTATTGCTTGGGGACTTGATGGTAAGGTTACATACGCACTTGAAGGTTCTGTATATGTAGCTGGTGCAGCTATTCAGTGGCTTCGTGATGAGTTGAAGATAGTTGATTCTTCACCTGATTCAGAATACTTTGCAACACGTGTTAAAGATACAAATGGATGCTATGTTGTACCTGCATTTACAGGTCTTGGCGCTCCATACTGGGACCCATATGCACGTGGAGCTATCACAGGACTTACACGTGGTGTTAATAAGTATCACCTTATTAGAGCAACACTTGAGTCACTTGCTTATCAGACATACGATGTATTACATGCTATGGAGCTTGACTCAGGCAAGCATCTTACAGCACTTAAAGTTGACGGTGGTGCATCAAACAACAACTTCTTGATGCAGTTCCAGTCAGATATTATTAATACAGACGTTCTTCGTCCAAGCTGTGTTGAGACAACAGCTATGGGTGCTGCATATCTTGCAGGTCTTGCAGTTGGCTACTGGAAGAGCAAGGAAGATGTTATCAAGAACTGGTCTGTAGACCGTGAGTTCAAGCCAGCTATGACTGATGCAGACAGAACAGCAGCTATTAAGGGCTGGTCAAAGGCTGTAGCAGCAACACGTGGTTGGGCTAAGGAATAGCCTGTGGTAAAGCAACGTTAAGTAAAAATATAAGCACCTTTCGTAAAGTGGGAAAGCGCGAGTAGGAAGGCTCCATGCCGGGGAAGGAGGGTGCCCCTTTAGGGGAGTTCCCTTGCCCGAGTATGGAAGGTGGCCTACGGGAGCATGTAGTGCTAAATAGGTGCTTATAAAGTTGTTAATTAAAAAAGGGGGTAATATTTATGTCAGTTTATGTAGGCGAGTTTATTGGTACTATTATACTTGTATTACTTGGTGATGGTGTTTGCTGTAACGTTTCTTTAAATAAGTCTGGTTTTAAGGGCGGCGGAGCAGTTCACATCCTTATCGGTTGGGGAATGGCCGTTATGGTTCCTGCATTTGCAATGAGCAATTTCACAGGATGCCCTTCAGCATTCAACCCTGCAGTTACAATTGGTATTGCAATCAGAAGCGGTGATTGGAGTACAGTACCTGGACAGATAGTTGCTCAGATGCTTGGTGGTTTTGTAGGTGCAGCTATATTGATGCTTCTTTATCACGACCATATCAAGGCTACTGCTGAGGATGATGTTGTTAGAGGTTGCTTCTGTACAGCACCTTCTATCCCAAATCAGTTCCTTAACTTTATGTCAGAGTTCGTAGCTACATTTATTCTTGTATTTACACTTGCTCTTATTCCAGCAGGTTCTGACCGTACAGTTTGGGTACTTGTATATGGTGTAATCGTTGCTTGTGGTGCTTCATTTGGTGGTCTTACAGGATACGCAATGAATGCAGCAAGAGATACAGCTCCTCGTATTGCTTATCTTTGCCTTGCACCAAACTTTGGTAAGAAGAACGGAAATTGGAGCTATGGATGGATTCCAGCTGTAGCACCTATCTGTGGTGGTGTTGTTGCATCCCTTCTTTACAACGCACTTGCTGCAGCTCAGATGTTTGGTTAAAAGAACTGTTCACAGAAATGTAATCTGTGTGAGTTATTATTAATTCAGTATTCAATACTGAAACCTGTAACCATTTTTAAAACTTTATTATTGATACACTGAGGATTGGAGTCGGTATTGAACGCATGATGAGATGCGTCTAATTGCCGACTCCTTTTTTCAAAATAATATGTAAAAGGTAGGAGAAAAAACTATGTTGTATGATGTCATAATCATAGGCGCAGGCGTTTCCGGTAGCGCAATTGCAAGAGAACTCTCACGCTATGAGGCAAATGTCTGTGTACTAGAAAAATGTGAGGATGTATGTGAGGGTACCTCAAAAGCTAATTCGGCAATTGTACATGCAGGCTTTGATGCACCAGCTGGATCATTAATGGCAAAATTAAATGTCAGAGGAAACGAGATGATGGACGACCTTTGCCGTGATTTGGACATTCCGTTCAAAAGAAATGGTTCCATGGTTGTATGCATCCACAAGGAAGCACTTCCAGGGCTTCAGGATCTCTATGACAGAGGTATTAAAAACGGTGTGAAAGATATGAAAATCTTGAGCCGTGAAGAGGCACTTGAGATGGAGCCAAATCTTTCTGACAACGTAGAAGGTGCACTTTATGCACCAACTGGCGGTATTATCTGCCCATTTAAGCTATGTATCGCAATGGCAGAAAATGCAAATGTGAATGGAGTTGATTTTAGATTTAATACCAAGGTAGAAGATATTAAAAAGAGCGAGGATGGATTGTGGCACATTCGCACTAACAATGGTGAGTATGTTTCTAGATACGTAGTAAATGCTGCAGGCGTTTATTCAGGCGTGATTCACAATATGGTAAGTGAGGATGATGACAAAATTGAGATTATCCCAAGAAGAGGAGATTACTGCTTACTTGATAAAGAAGTAGGAAATCATGTTAGTCATACGATTTTCCCACAGCCAACAAATCTTGGTAAAGGCGTGCTTGTTTCACCTACAGTTCATGGAAATCTTATTGTTGGACCAACAGCAATAGATATTGATGACAAAGAAGGAACAAACACAACTGCAGAAGGAATCAATGACCTTATTGCAAAGGCTAATGACCATGTGAAAAACCTTCCAATGAGAAAGGTAATCACATCTTTTGCAGGCCTTCGAGCTCACGAGGCTCGCCATGAATTTATCATCGGTGAGGTAAAGGGAGCAAAGAATTTTATTGATTGTGCAGCTATTGAGTCACCTGGTCTTACCTCAAGCCCAGCCATAGGCGAAATGGTTGGAAATATGTTAAAGGATATGATGGGACTTACTCCTAAGGCTAACTGGATTAGTAAGCGTAAGGATGTAATGAATCCTGAAAATCTATCCATTGAAGAAAGGAATGAATTAATTAAGAAAAATCCGGCGTATGGTAACATTATTTGCCGCTGTGAGTCTATTTCAGAGGGAGAAATTCTTGATGCAATTCACAGACCACTTGGAGCTCGTTCATTGGACGGAGTAAAGAGAAGAACGAGAGCTGGAATGGGAAGATGTCAGGCAGGTTTCTGTTCTCCAAAGACAATGGAAATTCTTCACAGAGAGCTCGGCCTTGATTATGAAGAAATAACAAAGAGTGGTGGTCGTTCAAATATCGTTATTGAGCGCACCAAAAATCAGAAGGGAGGCGAGCAGTAATGATGAACTATGATATTGTTATTGTTGGCGGCGGCCCAGCAGGACTTGCAGCAGCTGTTGCAGCACGAAATGCCGGAGTAGATAAAATCCTTATATTGGAAAGAGATAAGGAGTTAGGTGGAATTTTAAATCAGTGTATCCACAATGGTTTTGGACTCCACACATTTAAAGAAGAGCTTACTGGTCCAGAGTATGCTTATAGATTTATTGAAAAAGTATTAGATGCAAAAATAGAGTACAAGCTTAACACAATGGTAATGGATATCTCTGAAGACAGAGTTGTAACAGCTATGAGCCGTGAGGATGGTATGTACCAGATAAAGGCAGGCGCAGTTATCCTTGCTATGGGATGTAGAGAGCGCCCAAGAGGAGCTTTAAATATTCCAGGCTTTAGACCGGCAGGTATTTTCTCGGCAGGTACTGCTCAACGTCTTGTAAATATTGAAGGTTACATGCCAGGTCGAGAAGTAGTAATTTTAGGATCTGGTGATATTGGCCTTATTATGGCACGCCGTATGACACTAGAGGGTGCCAAGGTAAAAGTTGTTGCAGAGCTTATGCCATATTCAGGTGGTTTAAAGAGAAATATTGTACAGTGTCTAGATGACTTTGGAATTCCTCTTAAGCTTTCCCATACAGTTGTTGATATTGAAGGCAAGGAAAAAGTAACAGCAGTTACTATCGCCGAGGTTGATGGCAAAGGCAAGCCAATCCCAGGTACAGAGGAGAGATACACATGTGATACCCTTCTTCTTTCCTGCGGACTCATTCCAGAAAATGAGCTTTCACGAAATGCAGGAGTTGAGATGAGCCCTATCACAAGTGGACCAATCGTCAATGAATCACTTGAAACAAATATTCCAGGCGTGTTTGCTTGCGGCAATGTTCTTCATGTTCATGACCTTGTGGACTATGTCTCTGAAGAGGCAGACAGAGCTGGACAAAACGCAGCCAAGTTTGTTAAGGGTGAACTTTCTGATGCGAAATCAGATATTGAGATTGTTGCTACAGAAGGTGCTAGATACACCGTGCCATCTACAATCAATGTAGACAGAATGGATGACAAACTTACAGTTCGTTTCCGTGTAGGAGCAGTGTACAAGGATTCATTCGTAAGTGTTTACTTTGACGACGAGCGTGTAATGCACAACAAAAAACGTATCATGGCTCCAGGTGAAATGGAGCAGGTTATTTTACTTAAGGACAAGTTAAAAGAAAAATCAGGTCTCAAGAAAATAACTGTAAAGATAGAAAATGAATAGGAGGCAGAAGATAAAATGGAAAAGAGAGAATTAACATGTATCGGCTGCCCAATGGGTTGTGCCATTACAGTAGAATTAGAAAATGGAGAGGTTGTTTCAGTGACAGGTAACACCTGTGGCATTGGTGATAAATATGCAAGAAATGAAGTTACTCATCCAGAGCGTACAGTCACATCTACAGCTGTAATCCTAGGAGGAGATAAGCCTCGCGTTTCAGTGAAGACAAAATCTAACATACCTAAGGACAAAATTGATGCAGTCATGAAAGAAATTGATGCAGCAGTTATGACCGCACCAATCCATATAGGCGACGTGGTAGTTAAAAATGTCTGCGGCACAGGCGTTGACGTAGTAGCCACACGCAACGTAGAAAAAATTTGACCCTAGGGGACGGGGTTAGTGGTTCATTTTAAGGGGTAGGAATCATCCTACCCCTTTTTTATTAGCCACGTCCGATGCACATCTGGAAGCAGATTACTTCATTGTTGTCGTTTAAAGTAAAGTAAATGCTGTAGCCGTTTGTGTAAGTATAACTTATCATATGATCTCCGTCTTCTGAATCATATTCGCAACCTGACTCACCATAAGCTGAAATAATTTCTTCTACAGTAGAGCCGATTGTGATTCCCTTGCTTGTTTTCCATGCATCACTAAAGCTTTTGAACTCAACAATCTCTGTAGTATCTCCTTCAGTGCTATATGTCAATTCTCCTGCATTATAGTATTTGCTAGTGTGGTAATCACCGTCATCAGTTGTGCTAGCAGGCTCACCAAGTTTCTCGAGAACTGTCTTGCCATCATCTAAAATAGAAAAGCTAATGTCTTCATTTTCGTTTTCAACCGTTACTTCTAATACTTCGTCGTCTGCAGTGATAAGTGAATCCTCGGCAGTATCGCACTCTGATGCGCATTCCTCAAGGCCAACACCACATCCGTTATCTTCATTATAAAAGTCGTCGTTTTTTCCGCAGGCTACAATTGATAAGCCCATTGTCATAGTCATAATAAATACTACTAATTTCTTTTTCATATAAAGCATCTCCTAACTGTATGATTTGTACTAACACGGTTATATCACTAGCTGTAAATCTTGTCAACAGAAAAAATAATGTGCAAGAAGGCGCAAGTTGCTAAGGAGTTTTATTTTATATATACTGAATTAGTAAAAATCCACAGGAGAAAATCATATGAAAAAGAGAATTATAGGCCTTGATATCCTCAGAGATATAGGTGTTATCTTTATATTTTTATATCATTTTTGTATAGAGTATATTAATTTGGCTCATGGCACAGATCCAATCATGCCTTCGGTCAATTATTTTGCTAATATTTGGGCTCGTCCAGCTAGCTTGTTTTTGTTTATTATTTCAGGTTATGCGCTTATGTATAATCATGAGGATGAGCTGACTACAAAAGAATATTACATCAGAAGATTTAAGGGATTATTTATTCCATTTTATATCGCATATACGATAATGTTTCTCGCATACTTTGCAGTAAATAATGTTGCAGCAGGAAGCACTTCTCCACTTTACACTTTCGTATTTACGATTATTGGTGTAGATGCAATGGTACAGGAGATGAGTGGAGGACTTGGATTTTACCTTATTGGAGAGTGGTTCATGTCATGTATAGTATTTTGCTATATATTCTTTCCACTTTTTGCGAAGGCTGTTAAAAAGTGCAAATATGTTTTGCTTGTAGTGCTTGCTCTTTGGAGTGGATTTATGCTTTTTGTTTTCAATCCGTTTGATATGCAAGTAGAGCACAATCCATTATTTGTGTTGCTGTATTTTTACGTGGGAATGCTCCTTTATGAGCTCGTTGGACAAAAGCAGATTTCAAAAAAAATAAGAATAATTTGCACTGTAATTTCAGTGGCCATATTCGTTTATTTACTGCTCGCTGGCTACACTGCAATTTTCCCTGTAGTTTTAAATCAGCCATTTGAAATTGTATGTGTCATCTGGTCCCTTGTTATGTTTTTAGCAATAAGGGATGTGGATATTAATCCTGAAAAGAGAATATATAAGGTGATTACTTATATTTCGGGCATTAGTTGGAATATAATTTTAGTTCACCATATGATAATCATTTTGTTATTTAAGCATTATGATATTTCTTTATACAGTCGTAGAGAGACCTTTACATTATTCTTATTAGCTATCGTTCTTACATGGATAGGAGCGATAATAGTAAGAAATCTAAATGCTAAAGTAAAATCAGCATTTGTAAATAAATAGCATCCTATATTTAGCTTGGGCTTATAAAAGGAGCTTTTTATATAAAAAGAAAGAGAGTTACAACATGGATATTACTAAACAGATTGCAACAGAGCTTCAGGTTAGACCTGCACAGGTTGAGGCTGCAGTGAAATTATTAGATGAGGGGAATACAGTTCCATTCATTTCCCGCTATAGAAAAGAGGCTACAGGCGGACTTAATGATGAGCAGTTACGTGCTCTTTCTGAGAGACTTACGTATTTACGAAATCTTGAAGAGAAAAAAGCTACATGTCTTGCGTCCATTGAGGAGCAGGGCCTTCTGACAGATGAGCTTAAAAAAGCTATTCTTGAGGCAACCACTCAGGTTGCTGTTGATGATTTATATCGTCCATACAGACCAAAGCGCAGAACTAGAGCTACTATAGCCAAGGAAAAGGGCTTAGAGCCACTTGCAAATATTATTATCCTTCAGATGACAGATAAGTCTCTTGAAGAGGAGGCAAAGTCATTTATCAATCCTGAAAAGGAAGTTAACACACCGGATGAAGCTATTGCTGGTGCTTGCGATATTATTGCAGAGAGCATTTCTGACGATGCTGATTATCGTACCTGGATTCGCGAGAAGACATTTAAAAATGGTCGCATTATTTCAAAGGCAAAAGATGCAGAGGCGGAGTCGGTCTATGAGAATTACTACGACTATGACGAGGCAATTGCTAAGCTTCCAGGACATAGAATTCTTGCCCTCAACCGTGGCGAAAAGGAAAAGATTCTAAAAGTGAGCATTGAGGCTCCAGTTGATGATATTTTAAATTATCTGGAAAAGAAAATTATCAGCAGAGATAACGTAAATACGAATCAGACTCTGCAGACAACAATCGAGGATGCATACACAAGACTTATTGCACCTTCTATTGAAAATGAAATCCGAAACAACCTTACAGAGATGGCAGAGGATGGAGCTATCAAGGTATTTGGAAAGAATCTTACTCAGCTTCTTATGCAGCCACCGATTGCAGGTCGTAACGTATTAGGCTGGGACCCTGCCTTTAGAACAGGATGTAAAATCGCAGTTGTGGATGCCACAGGAAAGGTACTTGATACAACAGTAGTTTATCCAACCGCTCCTCAGAACAAGGTAGAGGAGACTAAAAAGGTGATTAAGTCTCTTATTAAAAAGTACAATGTCTCTCTTATTTCCCTGGGCAATGGAACAGCCAGCCGTGAGTCTGAGCAGATTATCGTTGATATGTTAAAAGAGATTCCTGAAAAGGTTGAATACATTATCGTTAATGAAGCCGGGGCTTCTGTTTATTCAGCAAGTAAGCTTGCTACAGAAGAGTTCCCTAATTTTGATGTAGGACAGCGTAGCGCTACATCTATGGCTCGCCGTCTTCAGGACCCACTTGCAGAGCTTGTAAAGATAGATCCTAAATCCGTAGGTGTTGGCCAGTACCAGCATGACATGAATCAGAAAAAGCTCGATGAGACTCTTGCAGGAGTAGTAGAGACATGTGTTAATGCTGTTGGTGTAGATTTAAATACAGCTTCGGCATCATTGCTTGAGTATGTTTCAGGTATCAACAAAACCCTTGCAAAAAATATCGTTGCATACCGTGAGGAGAATGGAAAATTCAATTCTCGCGCAGAGCTTAAGAAAGTTCCGAAGCTTGGACCAAAAGCATTTGAGCAGTGCGCGGGCTTCATGCGAATTACAGGTGGAAAGAATCCTCTCGATGCTACAGCTGTTCATCCAGAGAGTTATGATGCAGCTAAGGCTCTTCTTGAGAAGCTTGGATTTGATGTAAAAGACATTGCGTCAGGAACACTTAAGGAAATCCACAAGAGTATAAAAAATATCAAAGAGTTATCAACAGAGCTTGGTGTTGGAGAGATGACTTTAGAGGATATTGTAAAGGAACTTGAAAAGCCAGGACGCGATCCACGAGAAGATATGCCAAAGCCAATCCTTAAGAGTGATGTTCTTGAGATGAAGGACTTAAAACCTGGCATGCAGCTTAAGGGAACCGTTCGAAATGTTATCGATTTTGGTGCTTTTGTAGATATTGGAGTTCACCAGGATGGATTGGTTCATATTTCACAGATGACTGATAGATATATTAAGCATCCATTAGAGGTGGTTTCTGTTGGAGATATTGTAGATGTGGAGGTCCTTTCTGTAGATGAAAAGAAGGGAAGAATAGCCCTCACTATGAAGCTATCAAAGAAATAACAAAACCATGGAAAGAATATGGAATACGGGTCTTAAATTTTACTTAAAGGTTTTCGTATTATCATCACATTATGCCCAGAGATTTTGTGGCATTTATACAAAATAATACCCTGAATAGTTCAAACTGTTGACATTCTTGTCATAGATACCTATACTGAATTTCAGTAAGAAAAGTAACAGACAGTTTGCTTTTTAGGAGAAATGGTTTAAGAATGAGTCGTAAGGGGTTTCGACTCGTTCTTTTTTTGTATATAAAAGTATATTATGATAAAATACACTATATACAGGGAGATTTTGATTATGACAAATATTAAGTTTAGCACCAAAATATCAGAGAATGATTTATATAGATACAACTTACATCACACATATACTTCCAATCAGGGGATTCTTTCTATATTACTGTTTGTCCTTTTGATTGCAGTTTGGATTTTACGCTTTCAACAGCTGTCACTTGTATATAGAGTGATGTATCCAGCTGTGGCAATTGTGTTTTTGCTTTACATACCTATGAGTCTTAAGCTTAGGGTTAAAAATCAAATGCTCCAGGATGTATTTCAGCACCCACTTACTTATGAGCTTACAGAGACAGGCATTTTAATTAGCTCACCTACTACAGAGCAGCCTGCAGAGTTGCCATGGGAGTACATTTACAAGGTATCTTCTTGGAAGGAATATCTTTTGATCTATTCAAATAGAGTCAATGCATATATTATTCCAATGTCAGATATTGAAAATGAATATTCTTCAATCAAAGAATATATTACAAATCATGTAGAGGATTATAAATTACAATTAAAATGATAGAGATTATTGAAACTAATTCACCAGAAGAAACAGAAGCTTTAGGAAAGCGTCTCGCAGCAGAGGCCACCCCAGGACAGGTGTTTACTCTCATTGGAGATTTGGGAGTGGGCAAGACAGTCTTTACGCAGGGATTTGCTACGGGTCTTGAGATTGATGAGGCTATATGTAGTCCTACTTTCACAATAGTTCAGGTATATGATACAGGTAGGCTTCCTTTTTACCATTTTGATGTATATCGTATAGGCGATGTAGAGGAGATGGACGAGATAGGATACGAGGACTACATCTATGGAGATGGAGTGTCTCTTATCGAGTGGGCTAATCTTATAGAGGATATTTTGCCTGACAATTATACTCAGGTTACAATAGAGAAGAATTTAGAAAAAGGATTTGATTACCGCAAGATTACGGTAGAGAAGATACAGAAATAACTATGAAAATATTGGGAATAGACGGCTCTGGGCTAGTGGCTTCAGTTGCCATTGTAGAAGACGATAATTTAATTGGCGAATATACAACTGGATATAAAAAGACACACTCGCAGACATTGCTTCCAATGCTTGATGAGTTGTCAAAGATGGTTGAGCTTGATCTTAATTCTATAGACGCTATTGCTGTTGCAGCAGGCCCTGGTTCATTTACAGGCCTTAGGATTGCATCAGCTACAGCAAAGGGACTTGGCCTTTCTCTTGGCTGTCCTATTATTTCTGTACCTACAGTAGATGCATTGGCATATAACATGTGGGGCAGTTCGGATGTGATATGTCCGATTCTTGATGCGAGACGCGGACAGGTATACACAGGCTTATATGAATTCGACCAGGATGGTAGCTTGCATGTGTTAAAAGAACAATGTGCAGTAGATTTTCATGATATTGCAGAAGAGATTAATTCTCTTGGCAGGCCAGTCACATTCTTAGGTGATGGCACTCCTGTTTTCGCAGAGATGATTTCATCCATTATAAAGGTTCCATATAGATTTGCTCCAGCTCACGTAAATCGTCAGCATGCATCGTCAGTTGCAGCTCTTGGAGCTGTTTACTATGCAAATGGCGAATGCGAGCCAGCTGCTGATCACAGACCTGAGTATCTTAGACTTTCCCAAGCTGAGAGAGAGCGACTTGAAAAGAAAGGTAGTTTGCAATGAGTATAGAATTTCGCTTTGCAAATGACCGAGACCTGGATACTATAGTAGAAATAGAGAGTTCCTCTATGAGTTGTCCTTGGTCAAGAGATTCTTATAAAGAGGCTATGGATTCAGATCATGCATTTATCATGGTCGCTACAGAGTCAGATTCATGTGTAGGTTTTGCAGTTTTTTATTTGACTGTTCCAGAGTCTGAGCTACCTGATATAGTTGTAGCGGAGTCACATAGAGGCAAGGGCATTGGAAAAGCTCTTCTTGATGCTAGTCTTAGAGAACTTACATCAAGAGGTGTGGATACAGTCTTTTTAGAGGTTAGAGTCTCTAACGAAAGGGCCAAGGCTCTGTATGAGAAAGTCGGTTTCGAAGAGATAGGTAGGCGCAAATACTTCTACTCTGATCCAGTTGAGGATGCAATATGCATGCGCCTTGAGATGGATTAATATTTTTTTATTTAGCTAGAGTAATAGAATTTGAGGATATAAAATGTTAGATGTTTGTTTGTTGGGGACAGCTGGAATGCTTCCTTTGCCAAACAGGTGGCTTACATCCTGTTTGATGAGGTTCAATGGTGAGGGCCTCCTGATAGATTGCGGTGAGGGCACCCAGGTGGCTTTAAGGGAAGCAGGTTTTTCACCTAACCCTATTTCCATAATCTGTCTTACTCATTATCATGCTGACCATGTTAGCGGTTTGCCAGGATTTCTATTATCAATGGGCAATTCAGATAGGACAGAGCCGGTTACAATAATTGGACCAAAGGGGCTTGAGAGAGTTGTTAATTCCCTTAGGGTGATTGCTCCGGAGCTTCCATTTGAAATTAGATTACATGAGATTACTGAGCCGGAAGATACCATTGAAATAATGGGTTATCATATCCATGCTTTCAAGGTTAATCATAATGTTCTTTGTTATGGCTATAGCATTGAGATTCCTAGAAAGGGCCGTTTCAATGTTGATGCAGCTAAGGAAATGGGTATTCCAATCCAGCTATGGAACCCACTTCAGAAGGGCCAGAATGTAGAGCTCGAAGGCAAGACCTATACACCTGATATGGTGATGGGAGCTGCTAGAAAGGGCATTAAGGTTACATATTGTACTGACACGAGACCTACCGCATCTCTTGTTGATGGGGCTAAGGATTCGGACCTTCTTATTTGCGAGGGCATGTACGCAGAAGAGGAAAAGCTGGATAAGGCAAAAAAGAATAAACACATGACTTTCTATGAGGCAGCAAAGGTTGCTAAGGATGCAAATGTATCCAAGCTTTGGCTTACTCATTTTTCACCATCTATGACGGGGCACAAGCGATATATGAAAGCTGTCTGTGATATATTTCCACAGGCTGAGCTTGGAGAAGACGGCAAGTTCTTAGAGCTAGATTTTGCGGAGGAGTAATATGAGAAAGGTACTGCGAATTGGAATAGCGGTAATCTGTATGGTATCCCTGGTTGTGGGATACTATGCCTATTTGTCTAAAAGAAACTCTCAGTCCAAAGCTGAAGAAGCTACTGAGGTATCTGAGGTTCAGGCTATTATCAATAAGAATTTTAAATCAGATTATCCTGCTACAGCCCGTGCAGTTGTCAAATGGTACAATCGAATTATTACAGCCTATTATAGTGAGGATTATACTCAAGAGGAGCTTGAGAAGATGGCAGATCAGGCTCGCATGCTAATGGATGATGAGCTTTTAGCATACAACCCTAGAGATACATATTTAGCCTCTCTTTCTATGGAGATAGAGGATTATCATAACAGATCTAGGACTATAGTCTCAGCGACTATCAGTGATTCCAAAGAGGTTCAGTACAAAAAGGTTAATGGTTATGACTGTGCGTTCATATCTGTATACTATTTTATCAGAGAGGGCAGCTCATACGACCGTACATACGAGGACTTTTGCTTGAGGAAGGACAAAGACGGTAATTGGAAAATCCTTACCTGGAGATTGGCTACAAAGGATGAAATAAATGGATACTAAAGAAATAAAAATACTTTCTATAGAGAGCTCCTGCGATGAGACTGCAGCGGCTGTTGTTGTAAATGGAAGGGATGTTAGAAGCAATATCATTTCTACACAGATTCCTCTTCATACATTATATGGAGGAGTTGTTCCAGAGATTGCTTCTAGAAAGCATATAGAGAGAATTAATCAGGTTATTGAGCAGGCTCTTGAAGAGGCAGATATGGGGCTTGAGGATATGGATGCTATAGCAGTAACATATGGTCCTGGTCTCGTTGGCGCATTGCTTGTGGGAGTGGCAGAGGCCAAGGCTATTGCGTTTGCCACAGGAAAGCCTCTTATTGGCGTTCATCATATCGAGGGCCACATAAGTGCTAATTACATAGAAAACAAAGAATTAGAACCACCGTTTTTATGCCTGGTGGTTTCTGGTGGTCATACACATCTTGTGCGTGTATCTGATTATGGCAAATACGAAATACTTGGTCGTACCAGAGATGATGCTGCAGGAGAGGCCTTTGACAAGGTGGCTCGTGCTATAGGTCTTGGTTATCCAGGTGGGCCAAAGGTAGAAAAGGCAGCACATGATGGTGATCCTTTTGCTATTCAGTTTACACGACCTAAGGTTACGGATGAGCTCTATGATTTTTCCTTTAGCGGTTTAAAATCTCAAGTATTGAATTATATTAATGGAGCGCAGATGAAGGGCGAGACTGTTAACGAAGCAGATATAGCAGCCTCTTTCCAACAGACTGTTATAGATACTCTTTGTGACCATGCGGCTCGTGCTATAGATGAGTTTGGCATGGATAAATTTGCAATAGCAGGTGGAGTAGCATCCAACCAAACCCTTAGAAATGCAATGGAAAAGATGTGCCAGGAAAAGGGGGTGAAATTTTACCACCCATCTCCAATACTATGTACAGACAACGCAGCTATGATTGGCGCGGCAGCATATTATGAATATTTGGCTGGCCGAAGAGATGGCTGGGATTTAAATGCGATACCTAATTTAAAATTAGGAGAACGTTAATGTAACTATTGTTTTATGGCTTACTTAGAATACTAAAAGGGAACAATAATGAACAAGTTTACAGCGATAGTTCTTGCAGCAGGCAGTGGCAAGAGAATGGAACAGGAAATACCAAAACAGTACATGAAGATAGGTGATGCACCATTGATGGTTCATTGCTTACGAACATTTCAAGAGAGCAAGGTGACTCAGATTGTTCTTGTTGTAGCACCTGGAGATGTTGAGAAGTGTCGCAAGGAAATCATTGAGAAATATCATATTGATAAGTGCGTTGCTATCGTTGAGGGCGGTGAGGAGAGATATAATTCTGTTTACGCTGGTCTTAAGGCTATCGACGATGGCTATGTTTTAATACATGATTGCGCAAGAGCTTTTGTTACAGTTGATATTATTCACCGCTGCATGTCTTCTGTAGCCTTGTATGAGTCATGTGTAGTAGGTATGCCATCCAAGGATACTGTTAAAGTTACTGACTCTCATCGCAAGGTTCTTGATACACCTGATAGAAGTAATGTGTGGATTGTACAGACTCCACAGTGTTTTGAGTACAATCTTATCCGTGGCGCCTATGACAAGATTATCCCTACAGCAGATAGCTCTATCACAGATGATGCTATGATTGTTGAGATGGCTACAGACCATGAGGTTCATATGATAGAGGGTTCCTATATGAATATAAAAGTGACCACACCTGAGGACGCTGCATTCGGAGAAGCCATCCTGAAAAGGAGGTAGAAAAATAGCGTTAAATCCTAGCGTTGTCGCAATTTTCTGAATTCAAGGATTTTAGAAAAAACTTACATCTTTTTTGTTGACATCTGATGTGTTGGATGATATTATACTATTCGTGTCCGAGAGATGCATAACAGAATATGGAGAGGTATCGAAGTGGTCATAACGAGGCGGTCTTGAAAACCGTTTGTCCGCAAGGGCGCGTGGGTTCGAATCCCACCCTCTCCGCTTGATAGGCAATCACAATAGTGGTTGCCTTTTTTGTTGTATATATACTTGTGTAAAATATAGTTGTGTTTTAATGAATTTTGAGCTAGTCTAAATTCAATACGTGATTTGGAGGAAAAGGATATGCTTTATTTTTCTTGCGACTATGCTGAAGGATGTCATCCAAAGGTTTTGGAAGCTCTTTCGAAAACTAATATGGTGTCTACACCAGGATATGGAGAAGACGAGTTCTGCCAACAGGCTAAGGCTAAGATTCGCGATTATATAAATTGCCCAGATGCTGATATCTACTTTTTGGTAGGAGGTACACAGACTAATCAGGTTGTAATTGATTCAATGCTTTCTAATTATGATGGTGTTGTGGCAGCTGCAACTGGTCATGTGGCAGTTCATGAGGCTGGCGCCATTGAATATAGCGGTCACAAGGTAATAACTATTCCTGGCCATGAAGGCAAGATTGATGCGACAGAATTAAAACAAATGCTTGTGGACCATTATGCTGACGATAGTGCAGAGCATATGGTGAATCCGGGGATGGTTTATATATCATATCCAACAGAGTATGGAACCCTCTATTCACGAGATGAATTAGAAGCTGTTTCTTCTATATGTAAGGAATACGATATACCTCTATTTATAGATGGAGCTAGACTTGCTTATGGTCTTGCAGCACAGGATGATCTTACTATGGAAGATATTGCATCCTATGCAGATGTATTTTATATAGGAGGAACAAAAGTCGGAGCTCTATTTGGAGAGGCTATTGTTTTCACCAAGGGTAATACACCTAAGCATATGATTACCCAGATTAAGCAACATGGAGCTCTCCTTGCAAAGGGAAGACTACTTGGCATTCAATTCGATGCTTTGTTTACAGATGACCTTTATATGCAGATGGGTAAGAATGCGATTGCACATGCTAATACTATAAGAGAGGATTTGAAAAAGAAGGGGTACAACCTCTATATGGAGAATCCTACTAACCAGATATTTGTTGTAATGGAAAATAGTAAGCTAGAGGACCTTAAAAAAGAGGTAGCTTATGGCTTCTGGGAGAAGTATGATGAGGCTCATACAGTCATCAGAATTGCCACCAGTTGGGCCACTGAAAATGCCTCTGTTGAAGCTCTAAAAAAAATCTTATAAAATTTGAAAAAAGCTGTTGACATTTGATTGTCTCCTTGCTATTATAAACAAGCTGTCGCGTGAGCGAGAACACCTTGAAAAAGCGTGTGATATCTCACAAAATCAGCTGAAAAAATTTAGTAAAAAGTGCTTGACAAAAAGCCATCCACTTGATACTATATACAAGCTGACTCGAGAGAGCTTCAGCCCTTGATTTTCCTAAGAAAGTCAAGAAAAAATAAATAAAAAAGTTGTTGACAAAAAGCTTGCGACATGATAGTATAAACGAGTTGCTGCTGAGGGCAACAACAAAGCGAAGATTGATAACTGAACAGTGAAACAAACCTTGAATTAATACAAGTTTTTAAAACATGTATCCTTGAAATTCATTTAGTTTCTAAGACGAAACAAAAACCTTTATTAGTAAAGTCA
>JAEEGK010001411.1_pt1 | contig 60293 bp, 46 predicted proteins | sample 8958771 | NCBI WGS metagenome assembly JAEEGK01 (sample SAMN16246547, study PRJNA631951) | gut metagenome | biome: gut microbiome; feature: rumen; material: SC-attached | host: Bos | place: Iran: Karaj | collected 2018-10 | reverse complement strand
ATCGGCCTGGCCCTCGCAGGGGTGAACGTAGTTACGGTGCTGGCCATAGGGATTGGCGTCAACGGCATCATCGGCTGGTGCACCGGAGCCTACGGCTTCGTGGGCTGGATGGCCTCCATCGGCAGCGGCATCGGCTCCATGGGTGAGCTCATCATTGTGTCGCTGCTGGCCGGCGGCCTGCTGGAAATCATCCGCTACAATGGCGGCCTGCAGTTCATCATCGACGGCCTCACGCGCCGCATCGCCGGTCCCCGGGCAGCCGCCTTTTCCATTGCCGGATTGGTGTCGCTCGTAAACGTGTGCACGGCCAACAACACCATCGCCATCATCACCGTGGGCCCGCTGGCCCGCCACATCACCGAGCGTTTTGGCCTGGACCCCCGTAAATCGGCCTCCATCCTGGATACCTTCTCCTGCCTGGTGCAGGGCATCCTTCCCTACGGCGCCCAGATGCTCATGGCGGCCGGCCTGTCGGGCGTATCGGCCCTCTCCATCACCGCCAACCTCTACTATCCCTTCGCCCTGGGCCTTGTGGCCTGCGCATCCATCATCTTCCGCTTCCCCCGTAAGTATTCATGAGTAAGATTCTCCTCCATGCCTGCTGCGCACCCTGTTCCAGCGCCATCGTAGAATACATGATGCAAAACGGGATGCACCCCGTCATTTTCTACTCCAATTCCAACATTTACCCGCGGGAAGAGTACGACCATCGCCTGAACGAGTGCATCCGCTACGCGAAGAAGTGGGGCGTGGAAATTGTGGACGACGTGTACGACCACGCCGACTGGGGCCTCTGTGCCGTGGGGCTGGAGAAGGAGCCCGAAAGGGGAGGCCGATGCCTCCAGTGCTTCAAATACCGCCTCCTGCGGGCGGCAAGGTACGCGGCAGAAAACGGATTTGACACCCTCACCACCACCCTCGCCAGCTCCCGCTGGAAGAACCTGGACCAGGTGAACGAAGCCGGAAGGTGGGCCTGCGCGCAGGTGGAAGGCGTCACCTGGTGGGACCGCAACTGGCGCAAGGGCGGCCTTCAGGAACGCCGGAACCAGATCATAAAAGAAGAAAATTTCTACAATCAATTGTTCTGCGGCTGTGAATTCTCGCAATGATTTTGTATCTTTGCGTCCCAAATGAAAGCGCTAACTTCCCAACCGGTCCTGAACACGGCGGAGTTCTGCATTGATACCAGTCGCCTGCAGGACATTCTTACATTCCTCCGGAAGAGCCATCGCTACTACATGGATGTGATGGTGCCCAATCTTGCGGCCAGCCTGGAGCGCCTTACAGAACCTTGCTCTGAGCACCAGCGCCAGACCCTCTGGAAGTTTTTTTCCGACTATAAAGAAGAGCTTGTCACCCACTTTTCCTACGAGGAAAATGTGGCTTTTCCGTATATAGAGGCTATGCTGGCCGGAGAGCGCAGCTGTCAGTATTCCATTGAGGAGTACGAGCAGAACCACAGCAACATCCAGGAAAAACTGGACGACCTCAAGAACCTCATCACCCGTTCCCTTCCCAAGGAATGCCGCCAGGAAGACGCCACCCAGGCGCTTTACAACCTCTACAACCTGGAAATGGATCTCCAGAAGCACACGTTCATCGAGGACGACGTCCTCATCCCCGCCGCCATGCAGCTGGAGAAGAAGATGGAGCCCGTCGCGACGGGGGCCGATGAACTGAGCGCCCGCGAAAAGGAAATCCTCGTCTGCGTGGCCCAGGGCATGCTCAACAAGGAGATTGCCGACAAATTCAATCTCTCCATCTACACGGTCATCACCCACCGCAAGAACATCACCCGCAAGACCGGCGTCAAGACGGTGGCGGGCCTCACGGTGTATGCCCTCCTGAACAACCTCATTGACATGAATACCATAGAGTAATATGAATTATAGCGATTTTATCAAATTCTATCCCGACTTTCCTATTAAGGGCGTCAACTTTGTGGACATCATTCCCTTCATTCAGGACAAGGAACTGTTCAGGAACCTGTGCAACGACCTCGCCGCCATGTGCGACGCGCCCAACGTGGCCGCCCCCGAGGCCCGCGGCTTCCTGTTCGGAGCCGGCATGCTCTATGCCGATACTCCCATCCGCAACCTCATCCCGCTGCGCAAGAAAGGTAAGCTTCCCTTCTCCGAGGGAGACCTTGTGCAGGTGGAAATCATGAAGGAATATGGCCCCGACCACGTGTACTTCCGCCGCAGCGACCTCGCCGCCGGCGTTCCCGAAGGCGGCGTCCTGGAAGTAACCTTCTTCGACGACATCCTGGCTACCGGCGGCACCGCCCGCGGACTGGCGCAGGGCCTCAATATGCAGAAAGTGGTCATTGACGGAAAGACCTATCCCGTTAAAGTGAAGGATTTCGTGTTCCTTGTGGAAATTGACGACTTACCCGGCCGCAGCAAACTGGAAGAGATTGCTCCGGTGAAGTCCCTCATCCACGTAACGGAAGGCTAACGGCTCCGTTTGTAGTCAAAGCCGTTTCCGTGCCAGGTCCAGGAATGGAGGGTTTCCCCTTCCCGAATGGAGACCACCTGGCGGAATACCCGGATCTCTTTCCCCTGAACGGGATTGATGGAAGCGGCAAAGACCCAGCGGCCACCGGAGAGTGTATAGAGGGTGAGTCCCACCAGGGAATTGTTCCTGCGGGCCACCACCAGATCCGGAACCCGGTTTCCGGTGAAGTCGTGGACACCGACCACCACTTCCCCGCGGCCCCCTTCCAGGGCGGAACCTCCCACAGAGACGTCTCCGCCGTCCACTGTAACCTGAAAAACTTTACCATCGGCCCGGAACTCCAGCGTGCCGGTGCGGCCATAGAAATAGCTGTCCAGCCCCACCACGAAGGTGCCCGACGCATTGTCCGCATAACTCCTTGTCTGAGCGGCAGAAAGAAGGCACCACAAGGCAGCCAGAAGTGTGAAAAAAACTCTTTTCATACCTCACAAAGATAAGGAAAATATAGCTAACTTTGCAAAAACCCAGATATATGTCCTTTGTAGATGACAGAATTGCCATGGAAGGCCTCACATTCGATGATGTCCTTCTCATCCCGGCTTATTCGGAGGTGCTCCCCCGCATGGTAGACCTCCACACCCGTTTCTCCCGTAACATTTCCCTCAACATCCCCATCGTGTCGGCCGCCATGGATACGGTCACCGAGGCGCCCATGGCCATCGCCCTGGCGCGCGAAGGCGGAATCGGCGTCATTCACAAGAATATGAGCATCGCCGCCCAGGCCGGTGAGGTACGTAAGGTAAAGCGCTCGGAGAACGGCATGATCTCCGACCCCGTTACCATTGACCAGGACCAGACCGTGGCCGATGCCCTTCGCCTGATGAAGGAAAACCACATCGGCGGCATTCCCGTCACCGACGGCGGCCGTCGCCTGGTGGGTATCGTGACCAACCGTGACGTCCGCTTCCAGCTGGACCTTTCCGTCCCCGTGAGAGATGTCATGACTTCCGAAGGCCTTGTGTGCATCCCCGCTACCCGCACCGACCGCGAGTATGTGAAGTCTGTCCTGCAGCAGCACAAGGTGGAGAAACTCCCCGTGGTAGACGACAAGGGCTTCATCGTGGGCCTCATCACCTATAAGGACATCATGCAGGAGCGCCGTTATCCGGCCGCCTGCAAGGACGCCCAGGGCCGCCTCCGGGTGGCCGCCGGCATCGGCATCACCCCCGATGCCCTGGACCGCATCGCTGCTCTCCGCGCCGAGGGCGTAGACGCCGTGGTGCTGGATTCCGCCCACGGTCACAGCAAGGGCGTGATTGACCTCCTGAAGAAAGTGAAGGCCACCTACCCGTCCCTGGACGTGGTGGTTGGCAATGTGGCCACCGAAGACGGTGCCCGTGACCTGGTGAAGGCCGGCGCCGACGGTGTGAAGGTGGGCATCGGCCCCGGTTCCATCTGCACCACCCGTATCGTGGCGGGCGTGGGTGTTCCCCAGCTCACCGCCATCTACAATGCCTCCCAGGCCCTGAAGGGCACGGACGTGACGCTCATCGCCGATGGCGGCCTGCGCTACTCCGGAGACGTGGTGAAGGCCCTCGCCGCCGGTGGAGACTGCGTCATGTGCGGCTCCATGTTCGCCGGCACCGAGGAATCTCCGGGAGAGGCCATCATCTACAATGGCCGTAAGTTCAAGGCCTACCGCGGCATGGGCTCCATCGACGCCATGGCCGCCGGTTCCAAGGACCGCTACTTCCAGGACGACAAAGCAGAGCTCAACAAGCTGGTTCCCGAAGGCATCGTGGGCCGCGTTCCCTACAAGGGCACCCTGGCCGAGACCGTCTACCAGCTCATGGGCGGCCTGCGTTCCGGTATGGGTTACTGCGGCGCCGCCAACCTGGAGGCCCTCAAGAAGGCCAAGTTCACCCGTGTGACGGCCAGCGGCATGACGGAAAGCCACCCGCACGACATTACCATCACCAAGGAAACCCCTAACTACTCGCGCAGTGAATAAGATCCTCATCCTCGACTTCGGCTCTCAGGTAACGCAGCTCATCGGCCGCCGGCTCCGGGAGCTGAACGTTTACTGCGAGATTTATCCGTTCAACAAGGCTCCGCTTCCCGACGAAACCGTGAAGGGAGTCATCCTCTCCGGCAGCCCGTGCTCCGTGCGGGATGCCAACGCCCCGCAGGTAGACCTCACCCCCTACAAGGGGAAGCTCCCCCTGCTCGGTATCTGCTACGGTGCCCAGTACCTTTCCGCCAAGTTCGGCGGCAAGGTGGAGGCCTCCAATACGCGTGAATACGGACGCGCCATGTTAAAGGTGGTGGCCGATTCCCCTCTTCTGAAAGGCGTAAGCAAAGAGTCTCAGGTGTGGATGTCGCACGGAGACACCATATCGGCCCTCCCGGAAGGGGCGGAGGTCATCGCCTCCACGGCCGATGTTGAGAACGCCGCCTTCCAGTTTAAGGGCGAACAGACCTATGCCGTACAGTTCCATCCGGAGGTGTACCACACCGCCGAGGGCTCCCAGATGCTCGCGAACTTTGCCCTGGGCATCTGCGGCTGCGAAGGGGACTGGACGCCGGATTCCTTTATCGAGACCACCGTTGAGGCGCTCCGGAAGCAAATCGGAGACGAGCAGGTCATCCTGGGCCTGAGCGGCGGCGTAGACTCCACCGTGGCCGGCGTGCTCCTCAATAAGGCCATCGGCAAGCAGCTCACCTGCATCTTCGTGAACAACGGCCTGCTTCGCAAGAACGAGTTTGAGGATGTGCTGGCCTCCTACCAGGATATGGGCCTGAACGTGATCGGGGCCGATGCTTCCAAGGAGTTCCTGGAGGAGCTGAGGGGCGTCACCGAGCCCGAGGCCAAGCGCAAGATTATCGGCCGTCTGTTCGTTGAAACCTTCGACAAATACGCCAAAACCATTGACAATGCCCGCTGGCTGGCTCAGGGTACCATCTATCCGGATGTGATTGAGAGCGCCGGCATCGAGGGCATTGCTTCCAAGATCAAGAGCCACCACAACGTGGGCGGTCTTCCCAAGGAGATGAACCTCAAGATTGTGGAGCCGCTTCGCATGCTGTTCAAGGACGAGGTCCGTCGCGTGGGCCGCGCCCTGGGCATCAAGGAAGAGCTCGTGGGCCGTCACCCGTTCCCGGGACCGTCCCTCGCCATCCGTATCATCGGAGATGTCACGGAGGAGAAACTGGCCGTCCTGAGGGAGGCCGATGACATCTTCATCCGCGGTCTCCGCAGCTATGACTGCACCGGCATGGGATTCCCTTCCGCCGCCGATCCCCGCGTCATGGCTACCAACCTGTACGACGCCATCTGGCAGGCAGGTGTGGTGCTGCTGCCCATCAAGAGCGTGGGCGTAATGGGAGATGAACGTACCTACGAGAACCCCGTAGCCCTCAGAGCCGTGGTTTCCACCGACGCCATGACGGCCGACTGGTTCCCGTTCCCCTATGACTTCCTCCGGAACGTTTCCAACGAGATTATCCGAAAGGTTCGCGGCGTCAACCGCGTCGTTTACGACGTCTCGTCCAAACCGCCGGCAACTATCGAGTGGGAATAAATATCCGTAGGATATTCACAGTTGAAGCAGGCAAGGCACATTCCGGTGTTTCTGCCTGCTTTTTTCAGGCCCTCTTCGGAGATGAAGGCCAGGGTGTCGGCGCCGATGAAACGGCACACCTCGTCCACGTTTTTGCTGGCCGAAATGAGCTCCTTGCGGGAGGAAATGTCTACGCCGTAGTAGCAGGGGTTCTTGAGGGGCGGACTGGTGATGCGCATGTGAATCTCTGCGGCTCCAGCTTCGCGGAGCATCTGGATGAGCTTTCCTGAAGTGGTGCCACGCACGATGGAATCGTCAATCACCACCAGGCGTTTGCCTTTGATGAGGGATGTAACCGGTGAGAGTTTCATGCGAACACCGTTCAGGCGCATATCCTGCGTAGGCTGGATGAAGGTGCGGGCCACGTAGGCATTCTTTACCAGACCCATTTCCATGGGAATGCCGCTTTCCTCGGAGTAGCCGATGGCAGCGCTGAGGCCGGAGTCCGGCACGCCGATTACCATATCGGCCTCCACGGGGCTTTCCCGATACAGGAGCTTTCCCGTCTCGCGGCGGAAAGCGTGTACGTTGATGCCGTCTATGTCGCTGTCGGGGCGGGCAAAGTAGATATATTCCATGGCGCAGGTGGCCCTTCTCATGCCGGGGGAGTAGGAGAAACTCTCCATGCCTTTTTTCGAGAGTTTTACAATCTCGCCGGGCTTTACATCGCGTAGCTCCTTTGCCCCCAGCGCATACAGGGCGCAGGTTTCACTGGCAGCCGCATAACCGTCGGCCAATCGGCCCACCGAAAGCGGCCGCAGGCCGTACTTGTCGCGGCAGGCGTAAAGGGCGTCGCGCGTGAGCACCAGGAAGGAGAATGCACCGTCCACCTGGCTCAGCACGCGGGCGAGCAGCTGCGCGTTGACATCGGCCCCCGTCTTCAGGGACTCGCCGATGAGCGCCCCGAAGAGCTCGCTGTCGGTGGAGGAGGAGAAGAGCACGCCGCGGGCCGACAGGGCCGCCGTTAGCTCCCGCGCGTTGACGATGTTCCCGTTGTGGGCCGTGGCATAGGCGCCGCTCTGCCGGCGGAAGACAAACGGCTGCACGTTCTCTACGCCGTTCCCTCCGAAGGTCCCGTAGCGCACGTGGCCGATGGCGTTCGCGCCTTCCCAGGCACTGGCCTTCCCTTCCGGAAAGACGGCCGATACCAGCCCCAGGCCCTTCTCCAGGGTTATTTCTCCGTTTTTGTCGGCATAGGCGATTCCGCATCCTTCCTGGCCGCGGTGCTGCAGGAAGGTGAGGCCGGTCCTGACGATGCCGGCGGCTCCCGGGACGCCGAAAACGCCCATGACGCCGCACTCTTCGTGAATCTGGGAGGTCATATCACAGGTTGGCGACAAAGTCCATGAACAGCGGGTGCGGGTCCAGCACCGTGGAGGAATACTCCGGGTGGAACTGCGTGCCGATGAACCATTTCAGCGAGGGTACTTCCACAATCTCCACCAGGTTGCTCTTGGGGTTGCGTCCGCTGCAGAGCATGCCGGCTTTCTCGAAGCGGTCCAGGTAGTCGTTGTTGAACTCGTAGCGGTGGCGGTGACGCTCGCGGATGCTTTCCGTTCCGTAGATTCCGATGACCTTGCTGCCGGGCTCCAGCGAGCAGGGATAGGCGCCGAGGCGCATGGTGCCGCCCAGCTGGCTCAGGGCCTTCTGGCTTTCCATGAGGTCTATTACGTTGTGCGCGGTGTCGGGGTTGATTTCCGCGCTGTTGGCGTCTTTGTAGCCCAGCACGTTGCGGGCATACTCGATGACCATCATCTGCATGCCCAGGCAAATGCCGAAGGTGGGGATGTTGTGGGTGCGGGTGTAGGTGATGGCGGTCATCTTGCCCTCTGTTCCGCGGGAGCCGAAGCCCGGGCAGATGATGACGCCGTCAAAGGGCGAAAGGGTTTCCTCTACGTTCTCCTCGGTGAGGGTTTCGCTGTTGACGTAGGTGATGTCTACTTTCTTTCCCGTATGGATGCCGGCAATGTGGAGGCTCTCGCGGATGCTTTTGTAGGCGTCCTGGAGGTCGTATTTGCCCACAAGACCCACTTTCACAGAGTCCTTGAGCCCCTTTTCTTTCTTTACGAAGTCTTCCCACTGGGCCAGGGACTGCTCATGGCCTTCCAGGTGCTCCATGCCAAACTTGGCCAGAATGGACTTGTCCAGGCCCTGCTTGTGCATGTTGAGCGGAACCTCGTAGATGCTGGGAAGGTCTTCGCTCTGCACCACGCAGCCGGGGGCTACGTTGCAGAAGGCGGCTACCTTCTGGAGAATGTCCTGCCTGAGGTGTCTTTCGGTTCTGAGGATAAGGATGTCGGGCTGGATGCCCAGGCTCTGCAGTTCCTTTACCGAGTGCTGCGTGGGCTTGGTTTTCACCTCGCCGGCGGCCCTGAGGTAGGGAACGTACGTGAGGTGGATGCACAGGGAATCGTTGCCCAGTTCCCACCGAAGCTGGCGGATGGCCTCCAGGAAGGGGGCACTCTCGATGTCGCCGATGGTACCGCCGATTTCGGTGATGATGAAGTCAAACTCGCCTTTAAGGGAGTTGGCCTTGATGCGGTCCTTGATCTCGTTGGTGATGTGGGGAACTACCTGGATGGTTTTACCCAGGTAGTCTCCACGGCGTTCCTTGTCAATCACGGCCTGGTACACTTTACCCGTGGTGACAGAGTTGTTCACGGTGGTACGGATGCCGGTGAAGCGTTCATAGTGCCCCAGGTCCAGGTCGGTTTCCACGCCGTCCTCGGTGACGTAGCACTCTCCGTGCTCGTACGGGTTCAGGGTGCCGGGGTCTATATTGATATAAGGGTCAAACTTCTGAATGGTAACCTTATAGCCGCAGGTTTGCAGCAGGCGGCCAATACTGGAAGAAATAATACCCTTCCCAAGCGACGAGACTACACCTCCCGTCACAAAAATGAATTTTGCCGATTTCATTGTCTTAGTTGATGAAGAGAATCTCGCGGTACTTGGGCAGCGGCCAAAGGGCGTTGTCGGTGATTTCTTCCAGTTTGTCGATGCTCTCGCGGAGGGTGCGGAGGATATCGGCGGCTTTCTCTGCGGCTACGGCCTTGGCGTAGGAGTCTTCCTTGGACTCGGCTACCTTCTGGGCGTCGCTCAGTTTATCGGCCTTCTCCTTGATCTCTGAGAGGAGGGCGGAGCACTCGCGGATGAGGGTGGTCTGGGTGGCGGCGAGGGTTTCGTAGTCCTGGGGGAAGTTCTGGCGCATGAGGTTGAGGTCCTCGAGGAGGCGGCGCTGGTACTCCATGCCGGCGGGCATCACGTGGTTGATGGCCATTCTCACGGCCATGCGGGCCTCGATGAGCACTTTGGTGGAGTAGGTGTCCCACTTTACCTCGTTGCGGGCCTCGAGTTCCTTTTCGCTGTAGATGCCCAGCTTTGTGAACATGTCCACGGAAGCGGGAGCGGTGAACTGGCAGAACATCTTGGGAACGCTGTTCTCTACGTCCAGGCCGCGCTTTTTGGCTTCTTTCTTCCAGGCGTCGCTGTAGCCGTTGCCTTCGAAGCAGATGGTGTCCAGTATAGAGGCGATGAGGGGTTTGAGGGTGTCCATGACGGCCACTTCCAGGGTTTTGCCTTCATTGAGCGCTTTGTCTACATCGGCCTTGAAGGCGGAGAGCTGCTGGGCGACGGCGGCGCTCAGGACGGTGAGGGCACCGGCGCAGTTGGCGCTGGAACCGACCGCACGGAACTCGAAGCGGTTGCCGGTGAAGGCGAAGGGGGAGGTACGGTTGCGGTCCGTGTTGTCCACGAAGATTTCGGGGATTTCCACGGCTACGCGGCGGCCTTTCTTGCCGGTGATGACGATGGGGGTGCCGGAGGGAACTTCGAGGAGTTTGCGGAGGACGTCGGTCATGGTCTGTCCCAGGAAGGCCGATACAATGGCGGGCGGGGCTTCCTGAGCGCCCAGACGGTGGGCGTTGTTGGCGCTGGCTACGCTGGCCTTGAGAAGGCCGTTGTGCTTCTGGACGGCGGCCAGTATGTTCACGAAGAAGGTGACGAACTGGAGGTTGCTCCTGGCGTCCTTGCCGGGATTGAGGAGGCCTACTCCGGTGTCGGTGCCCAGGGACCAGTTGTTGTGCTTGCCGCTTCCGTTGATGCCCTCGAAGGGCTTTTCGTGGAAGAGCACCACAAAGCCATGCTTGCGGGCGATGCGGGTCATGGCGTTCATGATCATCTGGTTGTGGTCGTTGGCCAGATTGGCTTCTTCGTAGACGGGAGCCATCTCAAACTGGTTGGGGGCTACCTCGTTATGACGGGTCTTGAGCGGAATGCCCAGCTTGTATCCGGCGGTTTCCACGTCTTTCATGAAGGCGGTGACGCGGGAGGGGATGGCGCCGAAGTAGTGGTCGCTCAGCTGCTGATTCTTGGAGGAGGAGTGACCCATGAGGGTGCGGCCGGTGAGCATGAGGTCCGGGCGGGCGGCGAAGAGGTCTTCGTCTACGAGGAAGTATTCCTGTTCCCAGCCCAGGAAGGAGTACACGCGCTTCACTTTGGGGTCGAAGAGCTGGCACACGGGAACGGCTGCATCGTTTACGGCCTTGAGGGCCTTCTTGAGGGGTGTCTTATAGTCCAGTGCTTCTCCGGTGTAGGAAATGAAGACGGAGGGGATGCACAGGGTGTCGTCCTGGATGAATACGGGGGAGGAGGGGTCCCAGGCGGTGTAGCCGCGGGCTTCGAAGGTGGCGCGGATGCCGCCGTTGGGGAAGGAGGAGGCGTCGGGCTCCTGCTGAACCAGGGATTTGCCGTCGAACTGCTCGATCACGCTGCCTTCGCCGTCGGGGTTCATGAAGGAGTCGTGTTTTTCTGCCGTGCCCTCGGTGAGGGGCTGGAACCAGTGGGTGACATGGGTGGCGCCGTGCTCCAGGGCCCATACCTTCATGCCTTCGGCTACTTTGTCGGCGGTTGCGGCGTCTAATGGTACACCTTCATCGATGCAACGGGTGAGCTGGGCATAGGTTTTACTGTCCAGATACTTGCGCATGTTGCTGCGTCCGAAGACGAGAGAACCAAAATAATCGGAAGGTTTACCAGCAGGAGTTTCTGTGACGACAGCCTTCTTTTTGAAGGCTTCCTGCACGACGTCGAATCTAAGATTTCCCATATGATTTATAATCAATACGGGATACAAAGATGGCGCATTTTCGCGGGATATGCAAATTTTTTAATATGTCTTTGTTTACTTTTGACAAGGATTTTTCCGGCCTTAAAAAGCGTATACTATAATATAGAACAGCATGACGCCTGCACAGGTGAGTTTGAGCCCCGTTCCAAAGATGAATCCCATGAACGCCCCGAAGGCCGACTTGAGCGAAGTGGCCGTGTCCTTCCCGCCCATGAGGAGCTCGGCCAGGAAGGCGCCTGCCAGCGAGCCCAGTATCATGCCCACAGGGGGATAGATAAGTCCTACGAAAAGGCCGCCGATAGCGCCCCAGCTTCCGTACTTGCTCCCGCCCGTAAGTTTGGTGAAATAGGCCGGAACCACGTAATCCAGCAGGCTCACCACCAGCACAATTCCCAGCCATATCAGCAGAAGGGATGTACTCATGGGCTCTCCGGCACTGTTGGTGCCACTGCCCCAGATATACAGAACGGCCAGCCCCACCCAGCTGAGCGGCGGCCCCGGCAGTGCAGGCGCCACGGACCCGATGATCCCAACGACGCCCATCACAATGGCGATGATGGCAATGAAGGTTTCCATATGCTTTCTGTTTATTCCGTAAATATAGCCAAATTCTGGTGATTATCCTATGTTTCGGGTGTTTCCCTGTTCTTCGGTGGTGGGCGTTTCCTGTTCTTCGGCGGGGTGCAGGTTCCTGTTCTGGCGGCGCAGGTTCCGGGCTAAACGGTGCAGGTCCCCAAGGTGAACGGTGCAGGTTCAGACGCGGATGGCGCAGGTTTCAGGCATGGATGGAGCAGGTTTCAGTGTAATCGGTGCAGGTTCCAAAACAGGGCCGGAACTTGCGCCGCATATCGGCCTTCCACACACTTCTGTTGGCGCAGGTTCAAGGCCTAAAATTGAACCTGCTCCATCCATGCCTGGAACCTGCGCCATACGGTCTAAAACCGGTCTTGCTGTTTCCATAATTAGGACGTATAACGCGTTTTTCCCGCAAAAGTGCGTTATAGCCCATCGAGGGGACCAACCTATAACGCGTTTTAGGCCCTTTTTCGCGTTATACGTCCGGCGCCATGTCGGCACCTGCACCGTTCAGCCCTGAACCTGCGCCATCCATGCCTGAAACCTGCGCCGCCTACCACGGAACCTTCCCCATCGGCCCTCTGAACCAGCGCCGCCCACCTCTGACCCTGCTCCATCCACCCTTGAACCTGCGCCGCCCACCCCGGAACCTGCACCATCGGCCCCGAAACCGGCCCTATCTGTTTACCACCGTTGCCAAAACCGTAAAAAATTGCTAACTTTGAAGGGATATAAACGAGAAAACCATGTTTACGAAAGAAGTATATGTAGCACGTCGTGCGGCCCTTCTGGCCAAGATGCGCGCGGCCGGGGAAAAAGGTATCATCCTCTTTATCGGCAATGCCGAGGCACCGGCCCAGTACAAGGATAATTGCTATAAATGGCGTCAGGACAGTACCTGGCTGTATTATATAGGTTTGGATGAGCCCCTCATGGCGGCTGTCCTGGACATCGAGTCGGGCGCGGAGACCCTCTACGCCAACGACGTGGACATTGACGATATCATCTGGATGGGCCCGCAGCCCAGCGTCCGTTCCAAGGCCGAGTCTGTGGGCATCGGCCTCACGCAGCCCTATTCCATGCTGGATACGGATGTCCATGCCGCCCAGAACATCGGCCGCCCCATCCACTACATCAACCCTTCGCGTTACTTCAACACGCTGCGCCTGATGCAGCTCACGGGCAGGGAGAATGTGGCCGATGGTGCATCGGCCCCCCTCACCGAAGCCATCATCTCCATGCGTCTTGTCAAGCAGCCGGAGGAGATTGCGGCTATCGACTTTGCATGTGACCTGGGTTACGAGATGCATTCGGCCGCCCGTGATGCTATCAAACTTGGCATTGTGGAGCAGGATATCGTGGGCAAGATGGAGGCTGTTGCTCTGGCCAAGGGCTGGGGCGTTTCTTTCCCCACCATCCTCACCCAGCACGGTGAGACCCTGCACAATCACGGTCATGCGGCCGTTATTGAACCTGGAAAACTCATGGTGATCGATGCTGGTGTGGAGAGTAACGAACATTATGCCAGTGACTTCACCCGCACCTATCCTACCAGTGGCAAGTATACCACCAAGCAGCGCGAGATTTATCAGATTGTCTACGACTGCAACGAACTCGCCTTCTCCCTGGCCAAGCCCGGCATCACCTACCGGGAAGTGCATCTGGCCACGGCCCGCAAGATGCTCGAAGGCCTCAGTGCCCTGGACCTGGTCCACGGAGACCTGGACGAGATGGTAGCCAAGGGCATCGCCGGTCTGTTCCAGCCGCACGGCCTGGGCCACAACATGGGCCTGGATGTGCACGATATGGAAGACCTGGGCGAGAACAAAGTGGGCTACGACCCCGACCAGACCCGCGCCAAGCAGCTGGGCCTCGGCTCTCTCCGTATGGCCCGCCGCCTGGTCCCCGGCCACGTCATCACCGACGAACCCGGCATCTACTTCATCCCCGCCCTCATCGAAAAGTTCAAGAAGGAGGGCCTGGGCTATGACTTCGTGAACTACGCCAAGCTGGAGACCTACTACGACTTCGGCGGCATCCGCATCGAGGACGACGTCCTCATTACGGCCGATGGCGCCCGCCGCCTGGGCTCCCGCCGCCTCCCCGCCAGCCCCGATGACGTAGAGGCCGCCATGCAGAAGTAGGTTCTCTTCCGGCGGAACCTGCGCCGTAACCTACACCGGCAATAGGAAAACCGCAAGGATTTTCGTATCTTTGCGGCCCTATGGTAAGTCACATCAAAGATATCAGTCTGTGGGAGAGCGGTGAACTCAAGCTCAGTTGGGTCCGCAGCCACATGCCCCTGCTCGATGGAATCGAGAAAGATTTTCTCAAAGAACAGCCGTTCAAGGGCCTTAAAGTGGCCCTGAGCGTGCATTTGGAGGCCAAGACCGCGCATCTGTGCGAGGTCCTTGCGGCCGGCGGTGCAGACATGTACATCACCGGATCCAATCCGCTGAGCACGCAGGACGACGTCGCTGCCGCCCTGGTGCACGAGGGCCTTAACGTGTTCGCCATCCATGGCTGCACGGAGCAGGAGTACTTTGACGACATAAGAAAAGTACTGGAAGTGGGCCCCAATATCATCATCGACGATGGCGGAGACCTGGTGACTACCATCCACAAGGAATTTCCGGAACTCATCCCGAACGTGATCGGCGGCTGCGAGGAAACCACCACCGGCATTCTCAGGCTCAAGGCCATGGATGCCGCCGGGGAGCTTAAGTTCCCCATGATGCTGGTAAACGACGCCGACTGCAAGCACCTTTTCGACAACCGCTACGGCACGGGCCAGAGCGTGTGGGACGGCATTAACCGCACCACCAACCTCATCGTGGCCGGCAAGAGCGTAGTGGTGGCCGGATACGGCTGGTGCGGCAAGGGCGTTGCCATGCGCGCCAAGGGCCTGGGTGCCGAGGTCATCGTAACCGAAATCAATCCCATCCGCGCCATGGAGGCCGTGATGGACGGCTTCAAGGTGATGCCCATGCTGGAGGCCGCCCCCCTCGGAGACTTCTTCATCACCGTTACGGGTTGTGCCGATGTCATCGGCCCGGACGCTTTCCTGCGCATGAAGGACGGCGCCATCTGCTGCAACGCCGGGCACTTCGACGTGGAGGTGGCCGTCGCGAAGCTCAAGGCCATGGCGGTTTCCCATCGGCCCGCCCGGAATAACATCGAAGCCTACACCCTGGAAAACGGCCGCACCATCTATATCATCGCCGAGGGCCGATTGGTGAACCTCGCCGCCGGAGACGGACATCCCGCAGAAATCATGGACATGTCCTTCGCCATCCAGGCCCTGAGCGCCCGCTACCTGGCCCAGAACCGCGGCAAGCTGGAAACCATGCTCAACAATGTCCCGGCCGTCATTGACTGGGAGGTCTCCCTCCGCAAACTCAAGGACTGGAACATCCATATCGATACGCTAACCCCCGAACAACAAAAATACATTTTTGGCTAATAAGATGGCACTCATTCCCATTTACTGGTGGAACAAAGAAGTCCGCAACTTTAAGATTTCCCAGGACAGTTTCCGCAAACAACCCTGGGCCAATGGCGTAATCCTGCTGGCCTGCGTGGCCGTGGCTATGCTGCTGGCCAACCTCCCCTTCACCAAGCACCTGTACCACAATTTTCTGCACACGGAACTCACCGTCCACGTGGCCTCGCCCGACGGCGTGATAGACTGGTTCTTCCCGCACGGAATGACCATGGAGAAGTTTATCAACGACATTCTCATGGTCGTTTTCTTCTTTACCGTAGGCCTGGAAATCAAGCGTGAAGTGGTGTGCGGAGAACTTTCTTCCTTCAAGAAAGCCATCCTTCCGGTGATTGCCGCCTTCGGAGGCGTTGTCATGCCGGCCCTTATCTTCGCCATCGTCAACCATGGTACGCTCGCTTCTTCCGGATGGGGCATCCCTACTGCTACGGATATCGCCTTCGCGGTAGGCATCCTTTCCATCCTGGGAGACCGCGTTCCCGTTTCCCTGAAAGTGTTCCTCACGGCCCTTGCCATTGCCGATGACCTCATCGCCATCCTGGTGGTCGCCCTCTTCTACGGCGGCACCATCAACCTCACCCTCCTGGGTGTGGCCGTGGTGGTCGTCCTGTTCGTGGCCCTCATGAAGCGCCTCGGAGAGAAGCGGCTGGGCTTCTACTTCGTTCCGGCCATCATCGTGTGGTTCCTGTTTTACTACAGCGGTATCCACGCTACCATGACGGGTGTGGTCATGGCCATGCTCATCCCCATGGAGGCCCGCTACAACCAGGCCAAATGGCATCGTAGACACAAGATCCTCTTCGAGGGTCTCCAGGAGGCCGAGGCTCTCCATACCGGTGAGGACTTCCCCAACGGTCCCGAGCGCCACTTCCTGCGCCGTATCTCCAGCCTCACGTATAAGGCCATTCCGCCGTCCTATCGGCTGGAGCACCGGCTCAATCCCATCGTGAACTTTGCCATCATGCCCATCTTCGCCCTGGCCAACGCCGGCGTAGAGATTACGGATCCCTCCTACTTCAACGTGTTCAAGGCCATCGATCCTGTCACGGGCAGCGTGGGACTGGGTATCTTCCTGGGCCTTCTGCTGGGTAAACCGCTGGGCATTACCGCCGCATCCTGGCTGGCCATCCGCTTCAAGGTAGGCGCCATGCCTTCCAAGGCCAGCTGGCCCATGCTCTTTGCCGTGGCCTGCCTGGGCGGTATCGGCTTCACCATGAGTATCTTTGTGGATACGCTCTCCTTCGCCGGTCCCGACATCGCACCCGAGGTTACCCAGCACCTGAGAGACGCCGGCAAGATTGCCGTACTCCTGGGCTCCCTCAGCGCCGGCATCCTGGGCTCTATCCTCATCAGTGTAGTTGCAAAATTTGAAAAGAAAAAATAGTTATGGAACTGTTAAAAGACAAGGTAGCCCTCATTACCGGTGCTGCCAGGGGTATTGGCAAAGCCATCGCCCTTAAATATGCCTCCGAAGGCGCTCACATTGCCTTCACCGACCTCGTTATCAACGAAGCTGCCGAGGAAACGGTCAAGGAACTGGAAGCCTTCGGCGTAACCGTGAAGGCCTATGCCTCCAACGCCGCCGAGTTTGAAGCTACCCAGACCGTCGTGGACCAGGTTGTGAAGGACTTCGGCCGCATCGATATCCTCGTGAACAACGCCGGTATCACCAAGGACGGCCTTGTGATGCGCATGAGCGAGCAGCAGTGGGACGCTGTCATTGCCGTGAACATGAAATCGGCCTTCAACTTCATGCACGCCGTGGTGCCTGTGATGGCCCGTCAGCGCAGCGGAAGCATCATCAACATGGCTTCCATCGCTGGCCAGACCGGCAATCCCGGCCAGGTGAACTACTCTGCTTCCAAGGCCGGCCTCATTGCCATGGCCAAGTCTGTGGCTAAGGAGATGGGCTCCCGCGGTATTCGTGCCAACGCCATTGCGCCCGGTTATGTCATCTCCGAGATGACCGAGGCCCTGCCCCAGAGCGTCCGTGACGAGTTTGTGAAGATGATTCCCCTGGGCCGTGGCGCCTCTGTGGATGAGATTGCCTCCGTGGCCCTCTTCCTGGCCTCCGACCTCGCCAGCTATGTCACCGGCCAGGTCATCGCCGTGAACGGCGGCATGTACTGCTAATCGCTGAGTGTCATCGTTTTATGAATTGTCGGGTGCACCGCGCGGTGCACCCGACAATTCGTATCTGGCTATGAGCTAGCTATTTACGCTTCACCCAGCTAGCCCCGCAGGGCCCGCATGGCGTTGAGGACGGCCAGGACGGTGACGCCTACATCGGCGAAGACGGCCATCCACATGGTGGCAAGGCCCAGCGTGGCCAGGACCAGCACCAGCACTTTGATGCCAATGGCGAACACAATGTTCTGCCGGGCAATGGCGAGCGTACGGCGGGCGATGCGGATGGCCGATGCAATCTTCGAAGGCTTGTCGTCCATCAGAACAACGTCGGCGGCTTCGATGGCGGCGTCGGAACCCAGGGCACCCATGGCGATGCCGACATCGGCCCGGGTGAGCACCGGCGCGTCGTTGATGCCATCTCCCACGAAGGCCAGCGTCCCCTGCGGCAGCAGCTTCTCTACCTCGGAAACCTTGTCGGCCGGCAGCAGCTGGGCGTGGAACTCGTCCACTTTGAGGGCCGATGCTACCGCTGCGGCAACGCTTTCCTGGTCACCGGTGAGCATCACGGTCCTGGAAACACCGGCGGCTTTGAGGGCGGCGACGCCTTCGGCGGCATCGGCCTTGATGCGGTCGCTGATGACGATGTGGCCGGCATAAACGCCGTCGATGGCTACGTGGATGATGGTGCCGCTGTGGTGGCAGGGGTGCCAGGCGGCGCCCAGCTTGTCCATGAGCTTGCTGTTGCCCACCGCCACCTTCTTGCCGTTCACCGTGGCAATGATGCCGTGGCCGGCGGTCTCCTCGATGCCTTCAACCGTGCAGTCGTCCTGCTCATTGGGATAGGCGTTCCTGAGAGCCATGGCAATGGGGTGCGTGGAATGGCGCTCCACATGGGCGGCCAGGTGCAGGAGCTCGGTTTCGCCGATGACCTCCGGATGCACGGCCGTCACTTCGAACACGCCCTCGGTGAGGGTGCCGGTCTTGTCAAAGACCACCGTCTGCAGCCGGGCCAGCTGGTCCATGAGGTTGGAACCCTTTATGAGGATACCCTTCCGGGAGGCTCCGCCCAGACCGCCGAAGAAGGTGAGCGGCACGCTGATAACGAGGGCGCAAGGGCAGGACACCACCAGGAACATGAGGCCGCGGTAAATCCAGGTGGCCCATTCACCGGTGATAAGGCCGGGGACCACGGCTACCAGTACGGCCAGCGCCACGACAATAGGGGTGTAAACCCGGGCAAAGCGGGTGATAAAGCTCTCGCTGCGGGACTTGCTGGCGGCGGCATTCTCTACCAGATCCAGAATCTTGGCGGCGGTGGAATCGCCAAAGGCCTTGGTGGTCTTTACCTTGAGCACACCGCTCTGGTTTACGCAGCCGGAGAGGATTTCGTCTCCCTCATGCACGCTGCGGGGGACGCTTTCGCCGGTAAGGGCTACGGTGTCCAGGCTGGAATGGCCTTCCAGCACCACACCGTCCATGGGCACTTTCTCGCCGGGCTTCACCAGGATGACGGCGCCGGTTTCCACTTCTTCGGGCTTTACGTCCTTAAAGGTATCTCCGCTCTCAACGTGCGCAATGTCCGGGCGCAGGTCCATCAGATGCGAGATGGATTTGCGGCTTCGGCCCTCGGCCACCTCTTCAAAGAGTTCTCCCACCTGGAAGAAGAGCATGACAAAAACCGCCTCCGGGAACTGCGTCTCGGCACCGGGCATAAAGCCGATGCCCAGCGCGCCCAGCGTGGCCACGCTCATGAGGAAGTCCTCGCTCAGAGCCTCGCCATGGGCGAGACCTTCGGCGGCTTCCTTGAGGGTGTCCCAGCCCACCACCAGATAGGGCACCAGGAACAGCAGCAGGTACTGCCAGGTGGCCCAGTCGGTGTATTTTTCAATGACTACGGCAATGGCGAGAAGGACCGCCGCCGCAATGACCTTTACAAGGCGTCCGTGTCCTTCCTCCTCCTCTTCACCGTGGTGGTGATGGTGATGTTCGTGCTCGTGATGGTGCTCATGCTCGTGCTCATGATGATGATGCTCATGTTCGCAGTGCTCGCACGCATGTTTGTGATCTTCGTGTATCATAGTGCATTCTGTTATTATCCGAATGCAAAGGTACCCTTTACGGCGTGCAACCCGGTTGCAAAAGCAACCTAGTCTTTCGCGAGACGCACGGTGCCCCAGGCCAGGAGGCTCTGGGCAACCAGGTAGGTGAACATGATGGTGAACTCCTGCAGGGGGAAGTTCAGGACATCAAAGGTGCCGGCCGCGATGAGGGAGTCGGAGAAGGTAAAGAGCACCGAACCCAGAAACAGAATGGCCCAGGTGCCTTTTTCCGGCCGGCGTACCAGTCCGCAGAAGGTACTGAACATGAGGATGGTGAGCACAAATCCATAGATGGCCATGGGCGCCAGCAGGGCGCCGCTGATCTTCAGTACTTTGACAAGCCCGAAGACCAGGCCCAGCATCACGGCAATTCCCGCGGCCCAGGGCTTCCACCCCATGCCCTTCCAGGATTCACGGCCGAAGATGCTGATATAGAACAGGTGACCCACAAGGAAAGCGCCTATTCCGCTGGCAAACAGCGGAAAACTGCTGCTGATAAGGCAGATGTCCCCTACGCAGCCAAAGAGCTCGGCGCAAATGAGGAGCGTGAGCTTGCGCTTGTCCAGCCGGCGGGAGATGGCATAGACCAGCACCGCCATAGCCAGAAGCGGCAGAAGGGCCGGTTTCACGGCCGACGACATACGGGGAATGTCCCAGATGCGGCCCGCCCAGTTCACGAGGCAGGCGATGGCAAAGAAATAGGCGGGAATGTTCTTTCTCATGGCTTATTCCATATAATGTAAATAGACGGCTTCCACGGCGGTGACCGCAGCCGTCTCGGTTCTCAGGCGGGATGCGCCCAGGTGGATGGGAATGTACCCGTTTTCCAGGGCCAGGCGCGCTTCTTCGGGAGAGAAATCTCCTTCCGGGCCGATGAGCACCGTCACCTCCGTGCCCTGGAAGCCGCTCAAGGCAGCCTTGATGCTGGTGCGGAGCGTTTCACCCTCGAAGCAGTAGGCGATGAGGCGGAGGCCATCGGCCGGCCGATGGAGGAACTCCTTGACGGAAACCGGCTCCTCAATGGCGGGGATGCGGGCCTTGAGGGACTGTTTGGTGGCCGACAGCGCTATGCGCGCCGCACGGTCTGTCTTATAGACCTTTCGCTCGGAGCGCTCGCCGATGAGCGGCACAATGCAGTCTACGCCCAGTTCGGTGGCCTTTTCCACGAACCACTCAAAGCGGTCGTTGTTCTTGGTAGGGCAGCAGCCGATGGTAAGGTGATAGGGGTGGGCGTTCCAATCGGCCTGCATCTGAAGCACCTGCGCCTCGGCCCCCTTGGGGCTGTCGTCCGTGAGGCGGCAGTGATACAGCGTTCCCAGGCCGTCAATCACGTCTATCTCGTCCCCGGCCCGGTGGCGCAGCACGCGCACGCAGTGGCCGCTCTCCTCAGCGTCCAGCCGGCAGTATCCGCCGTCTGCCTCATGTGCATAAAACAGTTCCATCCCTACAAATTTACATGCATTGTTTCTCTTTTCCAAATAGCCATAACGCACTTTGGGCTCTTTTTTAATCCTGCACGACCGCGAGCGTGGCCACCGAAATGCGCTGCGAAGGGTCCAGTACCTCCCGCAGCGCATTGTAGCATGCGGCGAGGGTGGCGCCGGTGGTGAACGTGTCGTCCACCAGGAGGATGTGTCTGGCCTCACGGGGGACGCGTCGGACCCGGAACACGCCCGCCACATTTTTCATGCGGGCCGATGCGTCCAGCTGCGTCTGGGTATGCGTCCTGCGGGAACGGGACAGAAGGCGCGGGGCACAGGCCGCCCCCAGTTCCCGGGCCAGTTCGCGGGCAATGACATCGGCCTGGTTGTATCCTCGCTGCCACTTGCGCATCCAGTGCAGCGGCACGGGGACGACGAGGTCTACATCGGCAAAATGCGCCGCCCCGGAGAGAAACCGGCCCAGCATGGCCGCGAAATGCCGCCCGGCCTTGAGGTTCCCGCCATACTTGAGCGCCCGGGGAATGGCTTTGTAGGGGTTCTCGTGATGGTAGAGAAGAAGCGCGGCGGCGTAGACGTAGGGGAGAGACTCTCCGTCGGCCCGCCCCCTTTCCAGCAGGGCGTTGAGCTCGTCGGCCATGGGATTGTGCGGCTGCTCCCAGTTCCAGGTGAGGGGCATGTCGGAGCGGCACCAGATGCAGAGGTGCTTCTCCTGCGCTCCCAGCTGCCGCCCGCATGTGAGGCACGTGCGTGGCATGAGAAGGTCTGTCAGTTCCCGTATCATGTAACTAAGGTAAGGAAAATTTAAAAAAAATGGGTATTTTTGTAAGTTAAAGAAGAAAAAGCCATGGCCAGTCTGTTCAACTTTGGATTTTTTGGCAACCAGCCGCACAGGGTGTTCAACTACAAGCCCCGGTACTACAATCCGGAGGAAGAGGAGCGCCGCCGCATGTTCGGAGACGTGGACGGCACCAACGAGAAAGCCCGTGAGAGCGGCGAATATGTGCCCGGCAGCAGCCTGCGGGGCGCCTTCCGCAACGGAAACTACCAGAAAACCCGCAGTTCCATGAGTACGGTCCACACCATCATCACCATCGTTACGCTGGTGCTCATTGTGGTGTCCCTCATCTACATGGCCAAGTTCTTCGAAATGCTGTAATGGAACTCAGGATTTTACCGAAAAATATCGCCGACATGATTGCGGCGGGGGAAGTCGTCCAGCGGCCCGCCTCCGTCGTGAAGGAGCTCATGGAAAATGCCGTGGATGCCGGCGCCACCGACGTGAAGGTGGTGGTGACCGACGCCGGCCGAACCCTCATCCAGGTCATTGACAACGGATGTGGCATGACCCCCGACGATGCCGTCCTGTGCTTTGAGCGGCATGCCACCAGCAAGCTCTCCTCGCCCGAGGACCTGCATCATATCCTCACCTTCGGCTTCCGCGGAGAGGCTCTGGCGTCCATCGCCGCCGTGGCCGAGGTTACGCTCAGAACCCGTATCGGCAGCGAAGAAGCCGGTGTGGAAGTTGTCATGGCCGCCTCGGAGAACAAGGGAACCCGTGAGGTCTCCTGCCCCGTGGGCACCAATATCGCCGTGCGCAATCTTTTTTACAACATACCCGCCCGCCGGAAGTTCCTGAAGAGCGACACCGTGGAGCTCCGGCACATTGTGGAAGAGTTCCAGCGCGTGGCCCTTACCCGGCCAGACGTAGGCTTCACCCTCACCCACAACGGCAAGGATGTCCATGTGGTGAAACCCGCCAAGAGCTGCAAATTCCGCATCCAGGACCTGCTGGGAACCGGTATCGTGGGAGACATCGTGGATATATCGGCCGATACCACCATCGCGTCCCTCCGCGGCTACGTGGGAAAGCCGGAGAGCGCCCGGAAGACCCTCGGGAACCAGTTCTTCTTTGTCAATGGCCGATATTTCCGCAGCGCCTACCTCCACAAGGCTGTAATGAAGGCCTACGAGAACCTGGTCCCGGAGGGAAGCACGCCTTCCTACTTCATTTACCTGGAAGTGGATCCTGCCACCGTGGACGTGAACATCCATCCCACCAAGGCGGAAATCAAGTTCGAGGAAGACCAGCTGCTGTTCCAGACGGTGTTTGCCGCCGTGAAGGAGGCCATGGGCCGAAGCTCCGTGGCCGGCGCCATCGACTTTGACAATCCCGTGGCGGCCGATGTCCCCGTGGTGGGCGCGAGCTTCGAGGAATATCGTCCTTCCAGCATCCCAACGGCCGGGATAGACCCTACGTTCAATCCCTTCGAAGACCTGGGACCGGCCGCCGCGTACAAGGAGCCGGCCTACAAGGAACCATCGGCCTTCCCCGGTTACGCCTCCCACGTGGAGAAAAGCCAGAACTACGGCGCCCTCTTCGAGGAGCGCACGCTTCCATCGGCCCAGATTCTCATTGTCCAGGGCCGATATATCCTCACGCAGAGTGCCTCCGGGCTCATGGTGGTGCACATCCGCCGTGCCCGCGAGCGCCTCTTCTACGACCGCTTCCTCAAGGCGCTTACCGCCGAGGCCCACGTCACCCAGACGGCTCTTTTCCCGGTGCAGGTGACGGTGGGAGTGGAAGGCTGCCTTACCTTTTCCTCGCATGCGGAGCTCCTTCGGAAACTGGGCTTTGACATTACGCCTTTCGGAACAGACACCGTGGTGGTGAACGGCGTGCCCGAGGGGTATTCGGCCGAGCCCGGAAAAGCCGAGACCCTGGTGGGAGACCTTCTCCTTATCCTCTCCGACGACCATTCCGCCCTTCCCGGCGTGATGGAGCAGGCACTGGCGCAGAAATTTGCCATGCTGGGTGCATCCGGCAGTGCCCGCCTCTCTTCCCCGCAGGAGGCCCAGCGTCTTGTGGACGCACTCCTGCAAAGCGATAATCCCGAATTCACGGCTGCCGGCAAGCGCATCCTTTCCATCGTGCCGGCCGACGAACTCGAAAAAAGATTTTAAACCATGGCCCGATACAATCCCATAGACAACATTCCGGTGGTTACCAAGAACCTCCTTTACCTGAACGTAATCATGTTCCTGGCAACGCTCGTGAGCCCCGCCTTCATGAAGGACACCTTTGCCATGGCCTTCCCCCTGAGCACGGAATTCCGCTGGTGGCAGCCTGTCACGCACATGTTCATGCACGACGGTTTCCTGCATATTTTCTTCAATATGTACACGCTGCTCATGTTTGGCATGGTGGTGGAGCGGGCCCTTGGAACCAAGAAGTTCATCTGGTTCTACCTTATTACCGGCTTTGGCGCCGTGCTGCTGCATACGGGCGTAGAGTTCATTCAGGTGCAGAGCCTGCTGCACACCTATCCCAACGTGGATCCGCAGCTCATCTATAACAGCATTCCCGGCGTGCTGGGCGCTTCGGGCGCCGTGTATGGCGTGCTGGTGGCGTTTGCCATGCTGTATCCCGAGGCCCGGCTCACTCTCATCTTCCCGCCCGTTACGCTGGATGCCAAGTGGTGGGTGCTCATCTTTATCGGCATTGAGCTTCTCACCGGCATTACCGGCACCCAGATGGGCGTGGCGCACTTTGCCCACCTGGGCGGCGCGCTGTTCGGCTTCCTCCTTATCCGCTACTGGCGCAAACATTAGCCATGGCCAAAGCGCAAAAACGGCACTGGCTGTCCCGGCTTTCCTTCGGAACGGTCTCTCTCATAGCATCGGCCCTCATGGTGCTGGGCTATCTGTCGGTGATCATCGACCCGGCCAAGGCGTGGTTTTTCACCCTCTTCGGGCTGGTGTATCCGGTGGTGCTGCCCCTGACGTTGGCGCTGTGGGTGTGGTCGCTCTTCCGGAAGTCTTCCATGCGCGGGCTGCTTACCCTGGTGCTCCTTCCTTCGCTCTTTTTTGCAGGCCGATACTACCGCATTGTGCGGCCTTCTCCGGAAAAGGAGGCGACGCTCAAAGTGGTTTCCTACAACGTGGGGCTCTTTGCGCACGGCCCCGAGGGGATGGGCCGTCTGGAGCTGGCCGATTCCGTGAGCCGTTACCTGGTCTCGCTGGATGCCGATGTCATCTGCCTGCAGGAGTTCTTCCTGCCTGCCGGCCATCCGATGGATGCATGGCTCATGCGCCATTTTCCGGGGTATAAGGCGGAGTTCTATGTGCGTAATGGAAAGAGCGGCCATTTTGGCAATCTCACCCTGAGCCGTTACCGGGTGGCGGACAAGGGGAAGATCAATTTCGAGCATTCCACCAACATGGTGCTCTGGACCGATATCAAGCTGGACAGCAGCATTGTGCGTTTCTATAACTGCCATTTCGAGAGTTACAACATTTCGCTGCCGGGCCTTATCAAGAAGGACAATGCGGTGGAGGAGACCGAGAGAAAAATGCGGCGCTCCATTACCGAGCGTCCCAAGCAGGTGTCGGCGGTGCTGAAGGATGTGGAGGGCGCCCGGGTGCGCTCACTCGTGGCCGGGGACTTCAACGACACGCCGCTTTCGTATACGTACTTCCGCCTCCTTCACGGGCGCCGGGACAGTTTCGTGCGGGGCGGCCATGGCTTTGGCTCCACGTACAGCGTGCTGTGGCCGTGGCTCCGTATCGATTATATTCTTTATCCGCAGGACCTCGAGGCTGTGTCCTATGAGGTGCAGCGGGTGCATTATTCAGACCATTATCCCATTATTGCCACTTACTATGAAACCGGAAGAAATACTCGCTAAAGCCCTGGAGACGCTGCGCTCCGGCGGCACTATCCTTTATCCCACCGACACCGTATGGGGGCTGGGCTGCGATGCCACTAACCCCGAGGCTGTTGCCAGGATCTTTGAGATCAAGCAGCGCTCCGACAGCAAGTCGCTGGTGCTTCTTGCCAGTGACCTGGACATGGTGGCTAAGTATGTGAAGGAGATTCCTTCCATTGCCGTAGACCTTGTGGAAGTGAACGACGCTCCCATGACCATCATCTATCCCGGTGCCATTGCCGGGGAGGAGGGCGCGCCCGGGGACCGCTGGCACCTGGCCCGTAATACGGTGGCGGCCGATGGTTCCGTGGGTATCCGCATTCCGCTCATGGAGTGGTGCCGGCAGCTGGTTTTCAAGCTGGGACGGCCCATCGTGAGTACATCGGCCAATATTTCCGGCGAGCCCACGCCGCAGCGTTTCTCGGAGATTCCGCAGGAGATCAAGGACGCCGTGGACTTTGTGGTGCCCCCGTCCGTGGATACCGAGTCTACCGGCAAGGCCTCCCAGATTCTCAAGGTGGGCCTCAGGGGTGAAATCGAAATCATAAGGAAGTAGCGCGCTATGGTGGATTTCAGAATTGGTAACGGTTACGACGTACACGCCCTGGCTCCCGGCCTACCCATGTGGCTGGGCGGTGTCCGGATTCCTTCCGAGACCGGCTTCGTGGCCCATTCGGACGGCGATGTCGCCATCCACGCGCTCTGCGATGCCCTGCTGGGCTGCCTGGCCCTTGGGGACATTGGCCATCTGTTCCCGGACACCTCCGACGAGTGGAAGGGAGTAGACTCCAAACTGCTGCTGGGGAAGGTGGTAGCGCTGGTGCATTCCCATGGCTATGCCGTTGGTAATGTGGACATTACCATTGCCCTGCAAAAGCCCAAGCTGGCGCCTCACATTGCCACAATGCGTGCTACCCTGGCCCCCATTCTGGGTGTCTCCGAGGACCGCGTCTCCGTGAAAGCCACCACCACCGAGCGCCTCGGCTTCGTCGGCCGCTGCGAGGGCTGCGAAGTGTGGGCCACGGCGCTGATTGTGAGGGAGTAGGGGGGGGCACCCCGGCCGCGTTGACAGAAAATCGGCATTCTGTGCATTCTGCGTGTCGACGCGGCAAGCATTTTGGCGAAAACGGCGCAAAACCCTGCCGCGTTGACAGGAAAATGCCATTCTGTGCATTCTGCGAGTCAACGCGGCAATGCTAGTGTGATGTGTGTGCTGGCTTCACCAGCGGTACTGCGGAGGAGGGAGACCCTCCCGGGGGACTCCGGTCGCATGGGACGCCAGGTCGCTTCGCTCCCGTCGTCCCATTGCTCCCTCCGGCCCCTCCCACCGTATCCGGCGTCCCTTGCTTCGCGCGGGACTTGTCTCCGGCGGGCCCCTCCCCCTCCCCTTGCGCGGGGGTGCGCAAGCCCCCGGGAGGGTCTCCCTCCTCCGCAGTACCGCTGCCGCTGCCTTATATTGTGGTTTCAGTGTGGTTCTGCCCTGTTTGCCGTTGCATGCTTCCACCTGCAACACTCTGGCCGCGTTGACAGGAAAACGGCATTCTGTGCATTCTGCGTGTCGACGCGGCAAGCATTTTGGCGAAAACGGCGCAAAACCCTGCCGCGTTGACAGGAAATCGGCATTCTGTGCATTCTGCGTGTCGACGCGGCAATGGCTCCTGTGACCTCTAGTGTGATTTGCTTGCCCACTTGCAACACTTTGCCCTTCCACCTGCAACGTTACGCTTGTCAACCTGAAACAATCTGATGCGAATTCAAATATAATTTGTATCTTTGTACTCGAATTAATTCAGACAGATATGAATCTCAGAGACATCAAGAAAGACATTCAGTATGTTGTGGGCGCTTTCATCGACGATTGCACCCTGTTCCTGAATATGAATCCCGGCAAGAACGCCGACGAAATCACCGGCCTCATCGACAAAGCCGTGGACCTCTACAATGATCTTCGTGACAAGGTTGTGAAGGGCGCAGAGGCCGAAAAGGCCAAGGCCTACTACCTCGCCGTGCGCAAAGAGCTCCTGGAAAAGACCGACGCTCTGTACGATGAACTCAGCGCCTGCGTCAAGAAGGGTCTGGGTAAATAGTCCGTGGCGGCTAAATAGCTGACTATTAATAGATTAGAGTAACTGACGGGTGTCGAAATGATACCCGTCAGTTACTCTATTTGTTTGTGTATCAGCGAGTTAGGCGCCACGGCGGAAACCTGCGCTATCGGAACCTGCGCCATCCACGGCGGAACCTGCGCCATAGGACTTTTTACCCCCAAAAACCGCCGGCAAAATACTTCCATAAGCCAATAATTCTTCGTATATTTGTTTATGCGTAAGTACTTCTTTTTAACCTTGATCTGCGCCCTTGGCGCATGCACCGGACATGAGGCTCCGGAACCTGTTTCTTTTGTAAATACCCGTATTGGCAGTGGAGGCCATGGCCATGTTTTCATGGGAGCCAGCGTGCCCTTCGGCATGGTCCAGCTGGGGCCTACCAGCATCCCTGAGGAATGGGACTGGACGTCCGGCTACCACGCCAGCGACTCTACGGTCATCGGCTTCAGCCATACCCACCTGAACGGAACAGGCATCGGAGACCTGTTTGACATTACCGTCATGCCCGTCACCGGGCCTGTTACCCTGAGCCGCGGAACCGAAGACAAGCCCGAGAGCGGCCTCTGGTCCTACGCCGACCGCACCCGGGAGGTGTCCGAACCCGGCTACTACAGCGTTCCGCTCACCCGCTACGGCGTGGTGGCAGAGCTCACCGCTACGGAGAGAGTGGGCCTGCACCGCTACACCTTCCCCGCCTCCAGCGAGGCTGCCATTGTCTTTGACCTCGAAAACGGCGGCTGCTGGGATAGTGCCACCGACAGCGGCTTTCACGTCATAGACAGCGTAACCGTAAGCGGCTGGCGCCACTCCAGCGGCTGGGCGGCAGACCAGAAGCAGTTCTTCTACGCCGTCTTCTCCAAACCTTTCCGTGCAGAAATCACCGAAAACTACGGCCGCTTCAGCTTTGAAACCCGCGAGGGCGAAAAAGTCCTTCTCAAAGTAGCCCTCTCTGCCGTGAGCGAGGAAGGCGCCGCCAAGGCCCTCAAAGAGGAAGACGGAGACTTCGACACCGTAAGAAACGTCGCCCGCGCCCGCTGGAACGAGGCCCTTTCCAAGATAGCCGTCGAAACCCCCGACGCAAGCGCCCGCGAAGTCTTCTACACCGCCCTTTACCACACGATGATTGCCCCCTCGCTCTTCTGCGACACCGACGGCAGTTATCGCGGGGCCGACGGAAACGTCCACACCGCTGCCGGCAGCACCTACACCACCTTCTCGCTCTGGGACACCTACCGGGCCGCCATGCCCCTTTATTACATGATTCACCCGGAGCGCCGCGCCGATATTGTGAACACCATGCTGCGCATCTTTGACGAGCAGGGCAAACTCCCCGTGTGGCACCTCGTCGGGAACGAGACCGACTGCATGGTAGGCAACCCCGGCGTCATCGTAGTCGCCGATGCCATCGTCAAGATCATCCCCGGCTTTGACCGCGAAAAGGCCTTCGAAGCCTGCAAAGCCTCCGTCATGCTGGATGAGCGCGGCCAGGCCCTCCGCAAAAAATACGGCTACATCCCCTGCGACCTCTTCGGGGAAGCCTGCGCCAACGACATGGAGTATGCCATAGCCGATGCCGCCGTCGCGCACGCCGCCGCCGCGCTGGGCCGCGAGGCCGATGCCCGCCTGTTCACAGGGCGCAGCCACAGCTGGCGCAACTACTTTGACCGCACCACGGGCTTTGTCCGCGGCCGCACCTCCACCGGCGGCTGGCGCACCCCCTTCAACCCCTTCTTCGCCCAGCACCGCGCCAACGACTACTGCGAGGGTAACGCCTGGCAGTACACCTGGCTGGTCCCCCACGACCTGGAAGGCCTCATCGAAGGCTTCGGCAGCAAACCCGCCATGCTGGAGCGCCTGGATTCCCTCTTCAAGGCCCCCCAGGACAATGGCGAAGGCGCTTCCCCCGACATGTCCGGCTTCATCGGCCAGTATGTGCACGGCAACGAGCCCAGCCACCACATCACCTACTTCTACACCATGGCCGGACAACCCTGGAAGACCGCCGACCTTGTGCGCGACATCCTCTCGGAGCAGTACAGCACCTCCGAGGATGGCCTCGCCGGTAACGAAGACGTAGGCCAGATGTCGGCCTGGTACATCCTTTCCTCCCTGGGCTTCTACCAGGTAGAGCCGGCCTCGGACCGCTTCTGGTTTGGAACGCCCCTGTTTGAGAAAGCCTCCATCCAGGTAGGAGACGGGAAAGTCTTCACCGTGGAAGCCCCCGGCACCAGCGACACCAACCGCTATATCAAAAGTGTATCCATCAATGGAAAACCCTGCCTGAGACCCTTCATCACCTGGGAGGAGATAGAAGCCGGCGCCACCCTCACCTTCGAGATGAGCGATGAGCCCGCCATCTGGTACTGCCCCGAGGATTACCTGGGAGACGGCACGTACCCCCAGCGCCGCCCGGCCCTGGAAAAGCGCTCCTTCACCTCCGAGGCTGTAGAAAAGAAAGTGGAAGAAACCGCAGCGCTTCTCACGAACCCCAAGCTGCGCCAGATGTTCATCAACTGCTTCCCCAACACGCTGGACACCACCGTGCATCCCATGGAGGACGAAGACGGAAACCCGGACACCTACGTGTTCACCGGTGACATTCCGGCCATGTGGCTCCGGGACTCCGGCGCGCAGGTGTGGCCCTACGTAGCCCTGGCTAACGAAGACCCTGCCCTCTCCCGCATGATTGCCGGCGTCATCCGCCGCCAGTTCAAGTGCATCGGCATCGACCCCTATGCCAATGCCTTCAACGTAGAACCTATTGGCGCAGCATGCGCCAGCGACCTTCCCAAGGCCAACCCCTACGTGTTCGAACGTAAATGGGAAATCGATTCCCACTGCTACCCCATCCGCCTGGCCTACGAATACTGGAAAACAACCGGAGACACCTCTGTCTTTGACAACCATTGGCTACAGGCCATCAGCAGCATCCTCACGGTCCTCCGCGAGCAGCAGCGCTACGGCGGCCACGGCTCCTATACCTTCCTTCGTGTCACCGACCGCCAGCTGGACACCAAGTGCGTAGTGGGCCGCGGCAACCCCGTTCGTCCCTGCGGCCTCATCGCATCGGCCTTCCGCCCTTCCGACGACGCCACCACGTTCGAATTTCTGATCCCGTCCAACTTCATGGCTGTGAGTTCCCTCCGCAAGGCCGCCGAGATTCTGTCCGACGTGAACGGCGAGAAGGACCTGGCCGATGCGTGCACCGCCCTTGCCGACGAGGTGGAGCGCGCCCTCCGGGAATACGCCGTGGTGCAGCATCTGGTCTTCGGCCCCGTCTATGCCTTCGAGGTGGACGGCTTTGGCGGCCAGTTCCTCATGGACGATGCCAACGTCCCTTCCCTTCTGGCCATGGCCTACCTGGACCCCGCCATGCAGGAAGACCCCATCTACCGCAACACGCGCAAGATGGTCTGGAGCGAGTATAACCCGTATTTCTATCGCGGAAAAGCCGGAGAAGGGATTGGCGGACCGCACATCGGAATCGAGAACATCTGGCCGATGAGCATCATGATGCGGGCCTTTACCGCTACCGAAGACAAAGAGATTCAGGAGTGCATCCTGCAGCTTCTGCGCACCGACGCCGGAACCGGCTTCATCCACGAGTCCTTTAACCGGAACGACGCCTCCGACTTTACCCGCGAATGGTTCGCCTGGCAGAATACCCTCTTCGGGGAACTGATCCTGAAACTGATTGAAGACGGGAAGCTAGAGCTTCTCAACAGTATTATATAGAAGGATGGCGGCCAGCGGCAGATAGTCCTTGAGCGAACGCCGCATGGCCTGAAGCCCGTTTTGGATTTCCCGCGTCACTGTGCGGACGGGAATCCCCAGAGCCTCGGCAATCTCCTTATAAGTTTTGCCCTCCACCCGGGATGCGTAGAATACGCTGGCCGTCATGGGGGGCATTTTCTGCAGCTCCCGCTCGAAGATAGTGACAATCTCATCTTCGAACAGCTTCTGTGTGAGGCTGTCGTTCTGCAGAATTCGGACTTTTGCGTCCATGCAGGCCTGCTCGTAAATATTGTACGCGCGCTTCTCGGAACTCTGGCGGGAACGGAGGTGGTCCAGGCACTTGTGCTTGACGATTCCCAGGATATAGGCAGGGAGAGATTCCGGCAGTTCTGCCGTCTCGCGGGTGTCCCAGAAGGTCATGAAACTCTCAGAAACCACATCTTCGGCCTCCATGCGGTCCTGCAGATAAGACATGGCTATCTCTGTGAACCGGGCACTGTATTTCCCATACAGCGTGGTGAACTCTTGCAAAGATATGATGGAGTCTTGGGACATTTCCGCTGCAAATATACGATAATTATATGTGATAAAAAAAAGCGCCGCAACTCAGTGCGGCGCCTTTTAAAAAGTTAGTTCTTGTAAGTGACTTTAATGTTCGTCAGATACGTGTTGGAATTGTTGTTTGTGAATACAACAGTCTGTGCATTGCCTGTCCAGGTGTTGCCGGAATACTCTCCGGAGTCCGGAGTGAATGCGGTGCTGTAGTATGAGGAGTAAGGCGTGAAGACAATCTCGGAAATCACGAGACCGTCCGGTACGCTGAAGGTCATGGTAGCACCCTTTCTGATATACGAGTAGCTGCCGTAGAAGCTGCAGTTTGTACCGGTGAAGGTCACGTCTTCGATGGTCGTATTTGCCGACTTCGGAAGGAACGACACCGTTGCCAGCACGTTGACGGTAACATCGACAGACTGCGTGAAGCCGTTGGAGGCAACCGTGAAGGTGACATCTCCGGCACCCACCAGGTTTACAAGGCCCGTCTTCTCATCCACGGTAGCGATGGTCTCGTCGGAGCTCGACCACACGGGATCCAGTACGCCAAGGGCATCGGCCGGGTCCTTGCGGACGCTGAGCTGGAAGCTGTCTCCCTTGTAGACCTTGCCGCTGGGAACGCCGCTGATGACAAGACCGGTCATATCCACGTTGACAGTAAGGTCGATGGAAGAGGTGACATCGCCAGCCTTCACGTAGATGGTGGCATAACCGCCCATGCGGCCGGTCACGACAGCCTTGGTGGGATCACCGGCATCGGCCGCAACCGTCGCGATGGTCTCGTCGGAAGACGTCCACTTGATGCTGTACGGGACATTGATATCGTCCGGGCCGATGGTGACGCTGAGGTCACCGGTAGCACCCTTCTCGATGGTGAGCTCGCTCACGCTGGGAACGACGGAAGTGACGGGAGAGCTAACCTTGACCAGGCACTCGACGCTCTTTCCGGAGGCCGATGCCGTCACGGTAGCCTCACCGGCGCCCACGGCCGTCACCACACCCTCTGCCGTAACAGAGGCCACGGCGGCGTCGCTGCTCACCCAGGACACCTTGGCGGCACCCTTGGGCGTTACGGTAGCAACCAGCGCTTCCTGGTTTCCTTTGACAATGGTAATCTCTGCCTTGTTCAGGAAGAGACCGTTACCGTCGGCGGTACCGACGATTTTCTCTTCCTTCTCGCAGGAGGCGAAGACTGCCGCGCAGGCAGTCAGCGCAATCATATAATGAAATACCTTTTTCATAATCTTTACCATTCAAGGGATACGTAATCAAGAGACTTGGTCTGGGGATAGAACTTCGTGGGCTTCTTGAGCTCACAGCCGTAGATAGCCTTGGAAAGGATATTCATGGCATTCCAGTCACGCTGCAGGTTCCTGGAATCGTTCCACAGGGAGAAGATCATCCAGAGACCGTAGTCGGAGGCCATCCACTGGGAAACCGTGCTCTCGGAAGGGGTGGATCTCCACTGGGCAAACTCGCTGGACTGGTAGGATACCTGTGCGTTGGTCATACCGGAATAGGCTACACCGCGGCGGCCGTAGTCACCCACGGCCCATGCCATGTACTCGCCGGGCTCCACACCGTCCACGGCGGCATTGCCCAGGGCGCTGCCATACTGGTAGGACATCATCTCCTTGTCGGGCATGGCCTTCCAGGTCTCGTAGTAGAGACGGTTGCCGGCAGCCTGGGAGCGGCTGGTGAACCAGGGAATGGAGAGGTCGGGGCTGTTGGAGTACTCGTCGTCGTAGTTGACGCCGTCAAAGCCGTAACCTTCGCAGAGGGCCTTCATCTCCTGGGCAAAGGCGCGTGCGCCTGCGTCGGAGAGTTGGGCCAGACCGGATGCATCGTGGTTGCCCAGCACGGAGATGAACACTTTCATGCCTCTTTCGCGGAGGGGACGAACAATCTCGTTGTAGTGGTCCAGGATGTACTGGCACTGCGGGTTGGCAAAGCAGTACACCTTGCCCTTCTCTGCATCGTAGTTGATGTTGTAGGCAAACAGCACCAGGTGGTCGATGAGCAGATGACCGTCCTCGGTCTCGAACTGAAGCATGTTGAGCGGGTTGGTGTTGTTCACCTCAATCCACACATTGACCTTCTTGCGGGCAGGGTCGTCGGTGGACACCGTCGTCTGGAAAGCCATGTTCTTCACAAGGTAAACCACCCTTTCCTCAGACACCTTCACGCCGCCGGCGGAGGTGCTGGCCTTCAGGGGAAGGAGATACGTCTTCTCCTCCTTGTCGCCAAGGGGGCTCAGCGTAACGTCCAGGCTGCCGGAACGGGTCTTTTTGGCCTCGACAGTCACCTCTCCGTTGTCCTGGATAGCCACCAGCTCGGAGGGGAACAGCTCGAAGCTGGTTCCGTGCTTTTCGTTATACTCTCTCAGGTATTCGGCATCAAGGGCAACCTTGACCTGGACATTTGCAGCAGCGGCTCTCGGGAGCGCGAAGACAACCGAACGGGTAATCTCCTCACTGCGGATCTCCACCACCTGGGAGGTCTTGTTGGTAGAGAGGTCTCGTAAGCTGCCCACCAGCGTGCCTACATTGGCGTAGGCGGCCTCGTCCACGTGGTCTACCGTGATGGCTTCTTTCTCACAGGAGACCAGTGCGCAGGCGGCAATGGCAGCAACAGTAATAAATATCTTTTTCATATCCGTTTCCTTTATTATTCGGGAAGTGAAACCTTAGGCCACTGAGTAGCCGAATCAAGCGTAAGGTCGTTTCCGTTGGGAGAAGCGTCCTTGAGAACGGTACCTGCGCCGTCATCCATCTTCCAGTAGGCGATAAGGCCCTCGGAAGCGGGATCGACTGCGTAGAAGTGGGTGTCCTGGTTGATTTCCTCTTCGGTGAGGCAGCGGTCCCAGATGCGAACCTCGGCCATGTCACCGTCCAGGTAGCGGTTGCTCTCATAGGAGTAACCCAGCCAGAAGTAACGGCCGCTGGTCTCGCCCTTGTCGTTGCCGTAGGCGCCCCAGGTAACCGTGCTGCGGTTGGCATTCGCGGCATCCAGCACCTTGCGGCCATCGAAATACACAGTACTCTTACCGTTGTCGAAGACGCAGGCGACGTGGGTCCACTTGCCCAGCGTGAAGTTCATGTTGGAGTTGGTCTGGTTCTGCGAGGAAGCCACCTGCAGCTGTGTGTCGGGAACACCGGCATCACCGATACGGAGCAGGTAGTGGCCTTCCACACCCATGATGGTGGAGATGAGACGGCCGGCGACGTTCTGGCGAACCAGGGCCTCGGCGGTGAACTGCCTCATGTTCGTGAACTTCTCGGGGGTCTTCCAGCTCTGGGCGCCGGCACGGTTGTTAGCCATGTTGCACACCACATTGATGAGGGCGGCACCCTTGAACACGTAGTAAACCACCGTCTTGGACGCAATCACGTTGATGTCGGTGACGTTCTTGAGCACCACGGGCATCACGTAAATGAGGTTGCGGTTGAGGTTACCCAGGTTGGTGAAGGTGATGATGGCGGGAGCCGATGCATTGGAGCCCTTCAGGATCTTCACCTCGGGATTGTCAATGTTGCAGCAGGAGAGCGGCAGGGCCACGGCATCCGGCTGGGCATACTCGGCCTTGTAGTTGTCCAGGTATGCGGGATCTGCGACCAGGACGCCGTCCAGGTCCTCTTCCACCTTGAGGGCGGTGCCGATGCTCAGCGTGCGCATGATGTCTCCGCTGCCGGCCTTCACCAGGATTTCCTCGGATACCGCCTGGGTGTTGATGTAAAGCTTGTTTGTGAAGTGGTGCTCTTCCATGGCCTCTTTCTCCGTCTGGCAGGATACCCATGCGAAGGCGGCGGAAAAGAGGAGAAGTGCATATCTGTTGAGTTTCATGATGGTTCCTCCTTATTTCAAAGGTGAAGGGTTCATAGTGGCGATGGCAGTATTGATCTCACTGTACACATTCTGGATGTTGAAGTAGTCAAACTGCGCGTGATTCACGCAGATGCCTTTCTTTCCAAAGCTGGCATCGGGCGTGACGGCCCAGCGGGCTGCACCGTCAATGGCCGAGATGTTGCCGGAGAAAAGGCCTGCAGTAGCCGTCTCGTCGGTCACGTCAAAGGCGGTGACACCCAGGACGAACTTGTCGGCGGGAACACCTTCGCCGGAAGCCATGTGGACGGCAAAGTTAAATCCTTCGAGGCTGGTGACAGTCTCGGCCGGAACAATGATGTACTTGGCCGGAGTGAGGACATCGGCTTCCAGAAGCAGGTGATTGGGATTGCCCTGGAAGAAAAGGAGTTTCCCGCCGGCGGCATAGGTAAGCACCGGGCCGAAGAAAGCTTCCTGGAGTGCGATGACCTTCTCGGACTCGCCGGATTTGAGGCCCAGCGGGTTCTTGCCCACGTAGGAAACCATCACGCCGTCAAGGCCCAGTTTCGTGGCCGTTCCGATGAACGCGTCCACTTTTTCTCCTATCCAGGCAACCTCGTCCTCGAGCGTAGGCTCCGTCTCGGACTCAAGGCCTTCCAGATAAAGGGCATATTCCTTCTCCAGGGCATCATAGTCCAGGACAATGAGGGTCTGGATTCCCTTCTTTTCCTTCACCTCGGCAACCTCGGAGAGGATGGCCTCGCTGATGGTGCTGTAGTTGTTGAGGACAACGTAGTCCACGCTGTCGGGCAGGTTATTGACGTGGTCGGCACGTCCGGTGAGGGCGCCGGCCTTGTTGTCAAAGCGGGCGATGAGTACCTGATGCTCGGTGGCATGGTAGCTGCGGACACTCTCCAGGTAAGCCTCATAGAGAGCCGGATTCTTCTCCTCGATAGTGACGTAGTTGAATTCCAGGGCTTCCTGCTGCGTCCACTTGCTGCATGCACCGGCGCTGAGGATGACCGCCGCAAGGATGGCAATGTATTTAATGCTATTTTTCATATTCTTGTCTCCTCATTATTTGCAGTCGAACCAAAGTCTGGTAGCCATCTGGTCGGGACCACCCAGGTACTTGGAGATGGCCTCGCTGAGGTTGGCTGCATTGCTGGTATACTCTTCCTGAGGGTACTTGATCCTGCGGGGACCTTCGTTGGGAACGAGTCCGCCGGAGTTGTTGGCCTCGTCGGTGCAGGGGAGGATGTGCGGATAACCGGTGCGGCGGATATCGGCCCAGCTCTCATTGCCCAGCGGGAAGTTGGCAATCCACTTCTGGATCATGATTTTTTCCTGCTTCACCTCGGCGCTGGCGCTGTCGTCCCAGGCCACCGAAAGGTTGGTGAGGATGTTGTTGTAGTCGTTGGAACCGGCCGGGTCGGAGTAGGTGCCCGGAACGGAAGTCATGTCGGCGAGGTAAGCGTCGGCCCCGTTCACGCCCCACTGCTCGAAGCTCAGGCGCACGCCCTGCTCGTAGAAGTCCTTGGCGCTGCCGCCCATGTTCCATCCGAATACGGCCACGGCCTCAGCCTTGAGGAAAGCCGTCTCGGCCGGAGTCATGAGGACGATGGGGGAATTGAGGCGGTCAATCTTGATGCCGGAATACTTGTGGCCCACCGTCTTGTGGTCGGGGATCACAATGCCGTGACGCAGACCCACGTACTCGTAGCCGTCCCACTCACTCTTCGTGAAGTAGGCGCTGCGGCGGGGATCCTTGTAACCGTTCATGTAGAGGATGATGTCGGCGGCGGCGTGGGAGTCACCGGTGGTGATGCAGGCCGATCCGTCATCGTGCGTGGACACGCGGTTGTAGTTAACGGCTACATAGAGGGGGTTGCCGTCGTTGCCGAAGGCCAGGAGCTGCGCAATGTCATCGGCCGATGCCATGCCGCCAATCTCGTGAGCGGCCACTTCCTCGGCCTTCTGCTGGGCATAGGCGGGGTCGGCATAGCTCATGCGCATGGCAAGGCGAAGCTTGAGCGAGTTGGCATAGCGGCACCATTTCTCCACGTTACCGCCGAAGATGATGTCGGAGGAGGCGGAGAAGTTGTTGGTACGGTTGCGGGTGAGCACCTCGATGGCGGCATCCAGTTCCCCGATCATGGTCTTGTAAACGGTCTCCTGGGAGTCAAAAGGCACCTGGAGAGAGCCGTCGTCGGTGATCTTGGAATAAGGCATGGGGCCATAGGTGTCGGCGATGCGGTGCATGCCGGCCACTTTAATCACGTTGCCCACGGCCAGGATGGTCTCGTTGGAAGTGACCTGCTTGAGCTGGCGCAGGTTGGGATAGATGCGGGACGGGAAGTCCTCCATGAGCACCTTGGTCCAGTTGTTCGGCGGGTTCAGGCGGCCGATGGAGTTCTGGTTGAAGCCGGCGTTGGCGTCGGCGAGATAACCGGCCATCGGACCGCCCAGGAGGGCTTCTGTGAACTGGGTGGTGTTGACGTCGAGGGCGATGATACCGTCGGCGAGGCCCAGCAGGGCGGATTTTACGTTGTATCCGTCACGGGCGAGCTCTTCCTCCGTAGCTCCGTAGGGGTCTGTGTTGTACTCCTGGAAGTTGCGGGTACAGGCGGCCGCGCTCACGGCAGCTGCGAGTATCAGAGTATATTTAAAGCAATTTTTCATGTAAGTGTCCTCCTTAGAAGTTAATCCTTACGTTGAAACCGAAGTTCCTGGTGTTAGGAGTCATGAAGTAGTCCAGGCCCTGATAGAAGTTGTTGGTGGTCGAAGCCACGGCTTCCGGATCGAAGGGGGCCTTGCAGTAGATCATCAAGAGGTTGCGTCCCACCAGCTGCAGGGTGATGTCGCAGACATTTCCAAGAGCCTTGCGGGGGAAGGTGTAGCCCAGGGAAACCTCCTGCAGACGGACGTTGGTGGCGCTGTAGGTATAGAACTGGGGCACGGTGTCGGTACCGGCGATGGTGGTGTACCACTTGTTGGCGTCAATCAGGTCGGAGCCGTTGATGACAACGCCGCCGGCATCACGGGCGTCGGCGGAATTGGCCGATACGCCGTACCAGTCCAGCTTGGCCTGGGTGTTGGAGTACACGATACCGCCCAGACGGGCCGTCACCAGGGCGCTGGCGTTGAAGCGGCCCAGCTTGAAGTCGTTGCGCCATGCCATGTTGGCCTTGGGCAGTACGCTTCCCAGCTTGATCATGTCCTCGAACTTGGTGAGGGTGCGGGTAGCGATGTTTCCGTTCTCGTCCACATAGATGTTGCCCTGATTGTCACGGACCAGGTCGGAACGGGAATACAGGTCTCCCAGGGTGCCGCCTTCGGTGAGGAAGAAGCGGGCATTGGCAAGGCCGCCCTTGGCCAGGTTGTCAAACGAGACCGTCTCTCCGGTGACAGGGTTCTTCACGTTCTCGGCCAGGCTCACCACCTTGTTCTTGTTGGTAGAGAAGGTGTAGCTCGTGTCCCAGGAGAAGATGCCCCAGGTGTGGCTGTAACCGAAGGAAAGCTCGATACCGGTGTTGAGGATGTTACCCGTCTGGATGAAGGCCGACTCATAACCGGAACCCGAAGACAGGGGAATCTCGAAGGTCTGGTTCTTGGTGTTGGTGTAGTACCAGGTGAGGTCCAGGCTGAAGCCGTCCAGGAACTTGGACTGCAGGCCCACCTCCCAGGAAGTGGTCATCTCCGGCTTCAGGTCCAGCGGATAGTTGGCGTTGGTTGCGTAGGAACCGGTGGTTCCGTTGTAGGAGTGGATGGGGTTCGCGATCAGGCGCTCGAAGGCCGAGCCCACCTGGGCGAAGGAACCGCGCAGTTTCAGGTATTCGATCTGGCGGGGGAGTTCCAGGGCCTGCGAGAGGACCACGGAAAGACCGGCAGAGGGATAGAAGAAGCTGTGCTTGGTGCTCAGCGGGCCGAACAGGGAGGAATCCCAGTCGTTACGGCCGGTGAGGGTAAGATAGTAGGCGCCCTTCCAGCCCACCTCGGCCTGTCCGTAGACCGACTGGGTCTGGTGGCGGCTCTGGCTCTGTCCGGGGGACATGAGGTTCTGGTCCAGCATGTAGAGGTTGAACTTGTTGGCCAGCTTGCCGGCGGCGATGGGACCGCCCAGGCTGGTGCTGTACCAGTACTGGTCGTTGATGGAAGCGCCCAGCTGTGCGTTCACGGACCACTCTCCGAAGGAGCGGTTGGCGCTCAGGAGAGCGTCGGCATAGGTCTGGCGGTCATTGGCCTGACCCTCGCTGTAGGAACCGTTGACGGAACCGCCGGTGAGCTGGGTGTTGGTGGTGGCGAAGTTCTTGGACTCGTCGGTGATCCGGGAATTGTCCACGCGTACGCGGGCGCTGGCAGTGAGCCAGTCCAGGATCTGGTAGGAGAGAGTGCCGCCCAGGACAAAGCGGTTGCGCTTCTGGGTGGTGAGGTTGCGGTAGTTGATCCAGTAGGGGTTCTGCATGGTGATACCGGCATCGCCGGCAGGCCAGTACTGGGTGTGGAGCTGGCGGGTGTTGTCCCAGCGCTCGAACATGCGGACATCGGCCCATTCACCGCCGCGGGGGAACAGGTAGGCGCCCACGATGGGGTTGTTGTACAGACCCTGGTTGCGCATGTTGCGGTGGTCCTGCATGATGTACTCGGCCGATACGTCCAGCGTCATCTTGTCACCGAAGAACTTGGTGGTGTTGCGGAACTTGACGTTGTAGCGGTTGTAAGCGCTACCCGGAATAATAGCCTTGTTGTTGACGGCCGATGCGGAAAGGTACGTCTGGTTCTTGTTGTTACCCGTAGAGAGCGTGAGGGTCTCGGTCCCGGTGAGGCCATACTGGAAGTAGTCGCTGCGGGGATCGTAGCCGTAATTGTTGCTCTCCTGGAGCGGAAGTCCCCAGCTGCGGACGATGGAACCCTCGCTGGAGTTGAGGTCGCCGGTTCCGTAACGGTTCTGGAATTCGGGAAGACGGGCTACGCGGGAGAACTCCGTGTTGGAGGAGAAGGAGATGGTGGTCTTCTCGGCCGAGCCTTTCTTGGTGGTCACCACAATGGCGCCGTTGGCAGCGCTGGAGCCGTAGAGGGCGGCAGCGGCTGCACCCGTCAGGACGGAGATGGACTCGATGTCCTCGGGGTTGAGGTCGGCGATGGGGTCGGTCTGGCCGGAGGAGCCGAATTCGGTTCCGGCGTCCTGTACGGTGGACGTCATGGGAACACCGTCAATCACATAGATGGCGTTGTTGCTCTGCGAGATGGACTTGGCACCACGCATGACAGCCTTGGTCGCACCACCTACGCCGGCAGAGGAGCTGTTGAGTACCAGACCGGCTACCTTACCGTTGAGGGTATTGACAAAGTTGGCGTCCTTGGCGGTAAGCAGGTCCTCGGCCTTCACTTCCTGCACGTTGTAGGAAAGGGCTTTCTGTGCACGGCGGATACCCAGGGCGGTGACAACCGTACCTTCCAGCATCTCGGCCTCCTCCTTGAGGATGACGCGGTAGCTGGCGCGGGCGTCGATGGGAAGGGTGACCGTGGTGTAGCCCAGGCTCGAGAACTCAAGGGAAGCGTTGGAGTACTCCGTAGGAATAGTAAACTCAAAGCGGCCGTCGATGTCGGCGCTGGCACCGATGGAGGTGCCTTTGATGACGACGGCGCCGCCGATGATGGGCTCACCGGATGCGTCCACGATGAGACCCTTTACGACCTTGGGACCATTCTCCTGCTCCTTGGCCTGGGGCTTCGGAGCAATCACGATGGTAGAGCCCTCGATCTGATACGCAACATGGATGGGCGTAAACACGGCGTCCAGCGCCTCATTTACGCTTTTACGTTCCACCTTGGCGGTTACTCGCTGCCGGGTGTCTACGTTCATGTTGACAAACAGGTAGTTGGTTTGTTGCTTGATGCTCTGGATGGCCGTTTCCACCGTAGCCTCCTTGAGGTCCAGGGAAACCAGCTGTCCCTGCGCGCGGAGCGGTCCGGCGCAGAGAGTCATCAGCAACGCCAGGAAAACCTGGCAGATGACTGTTTTCTTCATGATTTTTTTTGGTGGGTTAGTGTATAATGGTTATTATGAGAAGTTATCGGATGATAACTGTTCCCTCATAAATCTCATATTCAAAGTCAATGACGTGCTGGAGCACCTTGAGGGCGTGGTCAATGCCCTCGGAGATGCGGATTTCTCCGCTGAGCCCGTGGATGGAAGGATTGGCGGTGGTGACAATCTGTACGCCGTAGACCCGCTCGAACGTATTCATCAGGTCCTTGAAGTCCTTCGCTTCCAGGCTCACAAGGCCGTCCAGCCAGCCCAGGGCGCGGGAGAAATCGGCGGCCGACCGCTGCAGGCGTCCGCCCGAGAGGGTTACCATGTCTCCGGGTTTCATGAGCTGGACATCCGAGGGATCGCTGGCGCTGGTCACCTGGACGCTGCCTTCCATCAGGATGGTCTCGAAACGCTCATCTTCCTCACAGGCGACAACGTCAAAGGTGGTTCCCAGCACTTTGACGTCGGCGGCATAGGTGGACACCACGAACGGGTGGCGCTCGTCATGGTTCACTTTCAGAAGGGCCTCGCCTTCAATGCGCACGCGACGCTCGCGTCCCTTGAAGGTGGTGGGATACTCGATGCGGGAGCCGGAGTTGAGGGTGACGACGGTGCCGTCGGAGAGTTCGATGTCGGCCCGCTGTCCCGGCTGGGTCTGGAGGGCCATCATCTCATGGGAAAGGGATTCCGTGGTAAAGTACCGGACTCCGAGGCCCGTCAGGACCATGGCTGCGGCCAGGATGGCTGCGTAGGAGAGCTTCCGGCCCCAGTAGCGGAGACGGTAAACGAGTGCCTTTCTGGCGGCGGGTTTGCGGGATCCGCCGTAAAGCACCATCCCTTCATAGATGAAATGGGCCTGCTCGAATTCCCGCTGGGCGTCCTCTCCGCTGAGGAGCCATGCTCCAATCTGGCGCTGCTCCTCGGCCGAAGCTTCACCCCTGAAGTATCTGAATAGAATTTCCTGTGTCATACATTATGCGTAACACATATATGTCGGAGCTGAGAAGGGGTGTTTACCGAAAAAATGTATAATTTTGGATAAAATTACTTAAATTTGTCCCGTCAAGCCAAAAAGAAAGGAATGAAGTACCTGACCAAATATGCTGAAGAAGTTCGTTTTTTCTTGATTCTTTCTACGCTCGTGGTCCTGAGCGTCTGGCTGTCCAGATACATTCCTTCTGACCTTTTTGACAACGTCCTGAGTCCTTCCATGGTTGCCTGCTCCATCACGGTTTCACTGGCTGGCGCCTGGATGGTGCTCCGGCATTCGGAAGGCCTTCGTGCTAGAAAGCTGTGGGGCATTTCCATCCTTATCTGGGGCCTTGCCGACGCCGCCTATCTGCTGTCGTGGAAACTGATGCCCCACCCTGCAATGAATATGGGCGCACCCCAGCTCACCACCGGCGAAATCCTTATCGGCAATGTACTGGGCTGGCTCATGATGCTCTATCCCACCGAGGCCCTTCGGCCGGGCTGGATTAACCTCAGGCACGCCACCGAGCAGCTGGCCCCCATGTTTGCCCTGGCCGTGCTGGACTATCTGGTCCCTGTCAACCTTCAGCCCGTCATTTCCCTCTATCCGTTCTTCCTCGTGATCATGCTCCTCACGCACGTGCGCAAGTACAGGACGTGGTGTGAGGAGAACTTCTCTTCCCTGGACGACATCGATGTCCGCTGGATTATCCGTTATCTGGCCATGGTATTCCTCACGGGGCTGGTATTTTTCATCATGTGCTTCCGCCAGGGTCATGCCCGCGGGTTTACGCAGCTGTGGCTTACCATCTATATGATTACCTACGGAACCGAGCAAATCATCTTCCGCCGGGATCCTTGGGAACTCCTGCGCCGGGAAGAGAGCAAGAACGCTCCTGTGGAGGAGCCGGAGAAACTCCAGCCGGACTCCGCCTACCGCAAGGCCCTGGACGAATGGATGGTGAAGGAAAAGCCCTACCTCAATCCGGACTTCAAGCTGCTGGACCTGCAAAACGTACTGCCCATGAACCGCACCTACCTCTCGCAGTTCATCCACTCGGAATACGACTGCAGTTTCTACCAGTTCGTGAACCGTTTCCGTATTGATGAGGCCAAGCAGCTCAAGCTCAGGCACCCCGACATGAAGCTCTCGGACATAGCGCTCCGCTGCGGGTTCTCTTCCCCTTCCGTCTTCTCCCGCACATTCACGGCCATTACGGGCCTTACTCCGCGTGAGTGGGCTCGTGAGGAGCTGGAGTAGGATTCTTGCGATAGGCTCCCGGGTTCATTCCTGTCGCCTGCTTGAAGCGCGTGCTGAAGTAGCGGGGGCTGGTGAAGCCCAGGGCATCGGCAATCTCCGATATTCCCATTTCGGTCGAGGTAAGCAGCGCGCAGGCTTTCCGCATCTTGATACTCTCGATATACTGGGCCACACCCATGCCGGTGATGGCCTTTACTTTATTATATAGGGAAGCGCGGCTCATGGCCATCTCGGAGGCAATGGCGTTCACATCCATCTCGGGTACGTCCAGGTGCGCCTCGATGAACTGGTTGAGGTGCTGCAGGAAGGCTTCGTCGGCTTTGGTGAAAGTGATTTCTTCCGGGCTCGGAGCCTGCTCCTGGGGCGAGAGGAAGCGGGTGCGCATCTTTTCGCGGGCCTGCATAAGATTGCCAATTACCTGCAGAAGGAGCGCCGTATCAAAGGGCTTGGCCAGGTAGGAGTCGGCGCCGGCCTTGTAACCGGTGAGGACGCTGGCGGCATCGGCCCGGGCCGTGAGCAGGATGAGCGGTATGTGGCTGATACTCAGGTCTTGTTTTACCTGCCGGCACAGCTCAAAGCCGTCCATCCGGGGCATCATCACGTCGCTCACCACTACGTCGGGCTGCCAGTCGCGGATGACTTCCAGGCCTGCCTCTCCGTCGCAGGCCGTGCGGACCTCCTTGCAATAGGGCGTCAGCTCCGTAATGAGCAGATCCCGCAGCTCGGGATTGTCTTCCACGCAGAGAATGCGGTACGGCTTGAGGTTGACTTCCGGCATGCCTTCATCGGGCAGGCTCACCAGATGGTTCTCTTCCAGGGCTTTACTCCATGCCGGGAAATTCTCCCGGTCCAGCACCATGTCGGTGATGCTCTTCATCTTCTCGACATTCCGGAAAACACCCTCCAGCGAGGGGTCTTTCGAAACAAAACGCTTGAGGGGCGCGTAGATGAGCGTGAGCGGTGTACGGATCTCATGGCTGATCTGTGTGAGGAACCGGACCCGTTCCTGGGCATAGCGTTCCCGCTGGCGCACAATCAGGTACATCAGGAGAAAAGCCAGGAGTCCCATGACCATCAGGGTCATTCCCGTGAGGAACCACCAGGTGCGGTACCAGGGCTCGGGTACGCGGAAACTGAGCATATCGGCCTCCGGTCCCCACTGTCCGTCCGTGCTCAGGTACGACGCCCGCAGCTTGTAGCGTCCCGGGGCCAGCATGCCCACGGGGAAGGTGTCCTCGTAGGACACGGTGACGCGCGAGCCGCGTCCTTCCAGCGAATACCGGATGGGACGCCGGCTGAAAGGGTCGGTGCCCGGAACATTCACCGTAATGTCAAAGGTCTTGTAGTCCCGGGGCAGGGTGAGCGCCTTGCCCGCGGGAAGGACGCGGTGCCCGTCCAGCGAGGCCTCGTAGAACTCGGGGATGAGCATGGGACCCGATGAGAGCGTGCGGGAACTGCCATACAGGGCCACCAGGCCGTTGAGGCCTCCGAAATAGAGCGGGTAGGAGCTCGTGGCCGATGTGGCTGAGCACAGGATTTCCTGCGGGGAGAATCCTTCGCTCTCGTCCATCGTCTCCATGCGCTGGCGCGCCCAGTCGTAGCAGAAAAGGCCGTGGTCTGCGGTAATCCACAGGAGATTGTCGGCCGATGCCTGCAGCTGCGTAACCCGGTTGAACATGGGGGTTTCCACCGCGGTGGCGCTGTCACTGCCGTCCCGTACGTATTTGATGCCGTAGTCGGTCCCAATCCAGATATAGTCGTGGGCGCGGGCCGCTGCATTGATAAAGTGCGAATCGTGAACGGTGTAGAGCGCATCGGCCGTCATGCGGCCGGCGCTGAGCCGCAGCACCTGGCGGTAGGAAAAGGCCAGAAGGCCTCCTTCCCCGTCGGCCCAGAATCCCTGCAGGCCCTGCAGCTCCTCCTGGACGGGGAAACGGTAAAAGCGTCGGGTGGAGAGCTGGTAGCAGTAGGTGGAGGCGCCAAAAATGTAGATGTAGTCTCCCGACCGGGCCAGCGAAGGCGTGTATCCCGACTGAATTTCTTTCCCGTCATTCTCCCGGTCCATGATGTAAAAGCGCGTTTTTTTGCCGCTGGCGGGATCGTAAACGTAAAGTCCCCCGCTGAATGCGGAAAGAAGCAGCTTCCCGTCGGAGAAAGGACAGAGGGAAGAGACAATTTCCGTGGAAAATCCTTTGGCCGGGCCGATGGTGCCGTCATCGGGCCGGTACACGTTGAGGCCGCCGCCGTCCGTGGCCAGCCAGACGCGACCGTCCGCATCCAGGCACAGGTCGTTGATGACATTCTCCGACAGGCCGTCCGTCTCCCGGAAGCTGCCGATGGCCGTCTCCCGCAGGCAGAACAGGCCGTGGTGCACGCTCCCGGCCCAGATGCTGCCATCGGTGCCCACGTGCAGGAAAGTAAAGGAACTGGAAGGGAAACTGTGCTCCGGAAGCCCCAGAAGAGCCGGGAGCGTCTGGATGCGGCCGTCGGAAGGGTTCAGCGCGCAGATGCCGCCGCCGTCGGTGCCCAGGAGAATATGGTCCCGGAAAGGAGCCATGGACAGCACAATGTCGAAGGTGAGCCCCGAATGGGCCGCATCCCAGTGGGCAAGGATTTCTCCCGTCCCGGGATTCACCTGGTAAACGCCCTGCCGGTAGGAGGACAGATACAGCAGACCGTCCTTGAGAATGCTTTTGAGAATCATCTGGCCGGGGGCCTCCATTGCCAGAGGCACCGGCTGCCAGCTGCTGCTTTCCGGCTCGTAGAGATAGAGCCCGTGGGAGCGGCTCACCAGCAGCAGCTTTCCATCGGCCCCGGGATAGATGGCCAGGATGACGGGAACCGCTTCCTCGGGGAGCTTCCGCTCATAGGTGTCATCGGCCTTGTTATAGAGAAGCAGGCCTTCGTATCCTCCGAAGCAGATGGTCTCCGGCGTTTCGAAGGCGCAGAGGACGGCCTCGGTCCGGGTGCGGAGGAATGCGTCTTCGGATTCCGAGTAGAGGGAGAGTCCCAGGTCGGTGGAAACCCACAGTCTCTCCTGAGAGTCCATGTAGAGGAAACCCACCTGGTTGCCGGTAATGGCGGGGGAGGGGCTGTTGTCGTCTATATAGCGTTTGATATGTCCGTTCCGGTAACGGTTGAGCCCGAAGCGGGTGCCAATCCAGATATTGCCGTTGTTGTCCGGGACTACCGTGCTCACCGTGGGCTGGGAAAGTCCTTCCTCAATGCCAATCTGTTTCTGGTGATAATGGGCCTGGACGCTTGTAGAAAGCAGAAATAGGACCGCCAGACAGCATCCCCTCAGTAGTCTCACGTGCATAAAAACCGATGTTTTTTTTGCAAATATATACAAAAACTGATTTATTTTAGACAAAATGGGCACGTGTTTCCGGGCGCGGGAGAATAACTTTGCTGCCAGACACAACCAATACTTAACAACACAAAAAAACCATGAAGTTACTGAGAATACTGGCGGCAAGCATGGTCATGCTATCCGCAGTGGTGAGCTTCGCACAGAGCTCCCGCTCTATTTCAGGTACAGTGACTGCTGCCTCCGACGGGCAGCCCGTGGTAGGCGCCAATGTGGTGCAGGCGGGAACGCGTAACGGCGTTTTCACCGACGCCGACGGCCGCTTCACCCTGCAGGTCCCTGTCCCTTGTGAACTCACTGTTTCCTCTATCGGATTCCTTACGGTTACCGTGAAGGTAAATGGCACCTCCGCCCTTGCCATCACCCTCCAGGACGACTCCACCCTGCTGGAAAATGCCGTGGTCACCGCCCTGGGCATCAAGCGCGAGACCAAGGCGCTGGGCTATGCCGTGGAGCAGGTCAATTCCGAAGAACTGAACGGCGCCCGTCCCATCAATGCCATGGACGCCCTGGCCGGCAAGGTGGCCGGCGTGGACATTTCCGGAACTACGGCCGGCCCGTCCGGCTCTACGCGTATCGTCATCCGCGGTAACGGTGAACTGTCCGGCAACAACCAGCCCTTATATGTAGTGGACGGTGTCCCCATGGACAACTCCAGCCTGGGTCAGGCCGGCATGTGGGGCGGCTACGACATGGGTGACGGCCTCTCCAGCATCAGCCCCGAGGACATCGAGTCCGTCTCCATCCTCAAGGGAGCATCGGCTGCGGCCCTCTACGGTTCCCGCGCTTCCAACGGTGTCATCCTCATCACCACCAAGTCGGCCGGCAAGAAGGGATTCAACATTGACTTCTCTTCCAGCGTAGACTTTGTGAACCAGCTTTCCAAGTTCAACGACTACCAGCGCGTGTACGGCGCGGGCCGTAACGGCGAACTTCCGCTCACCGTGGAAGTGGGCCGCGGCATCTCCCAGAGCGCCTGGGGCGCCAAGCTCAACAAGGAGCTCACGGGCTACATCTACGACGGACGTCAGATGCCTTACACCAATGTGGCCGACAATATCTCCAGCTTCTTCCGTACCGGTTCCACCTTTACCAATGCCCTGTCCATGAGCACCGGTAACGACAAGAGCAATCTCCTCGTGTCCCTCTCCGACATGCGCAACCGGGACATTGTCCCTGCCTCGGGCATGAGCCGCACGTCCATCATGCTCAAGGCCGGCGCCGAGCTTTTCAAAGGCTTCCGCCTCGAGAGCCGCGTCAACTACTCCGTGGAGAAGGTGACCAACCGTCCCGCCCTTTCCGACTCCCCCAACAACGTGGGCCTCAGCCTCATCGGCCTGGCGCCCAACATTGACCAGAAGTGGCTGGGAGAAAGCTATCAAGACGAATACGGCAAGTACATGGACTGGAACGGCGGCAACATCTACCGTATCAATCCCTACTGGTCCATCAACAACATGCGCAATACCTCCGTCAAGGACCGCGTCATGGGCTACCTCCTCGCCAGCTACCAGATCATCGACGGGCTCAGCGCCCAGCTGCGTGCGGGTACCGACTTCTACAAGTTCCGTATGACGGACTTCAATGCCATCGATACGCCCATCGCCCTGCAGGGCGCCATGACAGAGACCACCGCCCTTGTGAACGAAACCAACGTGGAAGGCCTCATCCGCTACGACACCAAACTGGGCAAGGACTTTGACCTCTCTGCCTTCGTGGGCGGCAACCTCATGTTCTTTGACAGCGAATACACCGCCAATGCCGGTTCCAACCAGATTATCCCCGGCATGGAGAGCATCACCAACTACATTGACAGCGAGCTCACCTACAACCACGGCCGCAAGCAGGTACGTTCCGTGTACGGCGCCGTGAACCTGGGCTGGAAGGGCCTCCTGTACCTGGATTTCACCCTGCGCAACGACTGGTCCTCCACGCTCCGCAAGGGCCACAACTCCTACATGTATCCTTCCGTTTCCGGCAGCTTCGTGTTCTCCAACCTCCTCAAGGACAATTCTGTCCTGAGTTTCGGCAAGCTGCGCGCTTCCTGGGCCGAGGTGGGCGGCGATACCGACCCCTATCAGCTCAACCTCAACTACGGTGTGCTTCCCTATACCCTGAACGGTATGCCTCTCGGTGACATCGCCTCCGAGCGCATTCCCAACCTGGACCTCAAGCCCACCCGCACCTATTCCTACGAGTTGGGTCTGGACCTGAAGTTTTTCAACCGCATCGGCGTAGACTTCACCTGGTATTCTTCCCGCACGAAGGACCAGATCATGAGTCTTCCCATCTCCTCCACCACCGGTTACTCATCGGCCATGATCAACAGCGGCGTCATCTCCAACAAGGGCGTGGAACTGGCCCTGGACGCCGAGATTATCAAGGCCCGCGACTTTACCTGGTCGGCCAACGTGAACTTTGCCCGCAACATCAACAAGGTGGAGTCCCTGCATCCGGAGCTGAAGGAGTATCCGCTGGCCGAGGCCCGCTGGGCCGGTGCCATGATCGAGGCCGTGGAAGGGGAAGCCTTCGGCGCTATCCTCGGAAAGAAACTCCTCCGCAACCCCGACGGAGAGGTTATCTACGGCTCCAACGGCTACCCGCTGGTGGGCAGCAAGCTGGAAGTGCTGGGGAACGGCGTCTATGACTGGACGGCCGGTATCGGCACCTCCCTCAGCTGGAAGGGCCTGTCCCTGAGTGCCCTCTTTGACGTAAAATGGGGCGCCGACGTCTATTCCATGTCCGACATGATGGCCTGCGGAAACGGTACTTCCCTGCGCACGCTGGAAGGCCGCGAAGCCTGGTACGCGTCGGAGGAACAGCGCAAGGCCGCCAACGTGCAGCTCTCCGACTGGACCCCTACCGGCGGTTACGTGGGCAAGGGTGTCGTGAATGTGGGCACCGAGGACAATCCGGTCTGGGAAACCAACCAGACACCCGTCGATCCCCAGAAATACTGGGCCTACTTCCAGAGCGCCGGTACTCCCGAGCCGTTCATCTATGACGCTTCTTTCATCAAGCTCCGCGAGCTCACGCTCTCCTACAGCCTCAACAAGAAGTGGCTGGCCCGTACGCCGCTCACCGGTGTAAGCCTGTCGGTGTATGGCCGCAACCTCTGGACCCTTTATTCCAACCTTCCCAACATTGACCCCGAATCCAGCTACAACAACGGCAACGGCCAGGGCTTCGAGTATGGCTCCCTGCCTTCCCGCCGTGCCTGGGGCTTCAGTGTAAGACTTTCCTTCTAATACCGCGAGACTTATGAAAAAGAGCATTATATCCCTGGCCATTGCTTCGCTGGCGGTTTTAGCCGGATGCAGCGACTTTGGAAACCTGAACCAGGACCCCACCAAGTCTACCGACATGGATCCCAACATCCTCCTGCCCAACCTGCAGGCCATGCCCACCAACGACTACCAGGAGTGGCACCGTCACTTCATGTATCCGGGCGGCTTCGTGCAGCAGTGGTGCGGTGACTGGGGCACTACCGAGTATGGCTGCCTGGCCATCAAGAACGACTCCTACATGGGCGAGCTGTGGCTGCAGCGCTACACGCGCATGTCCAAGGGACTGGCCGACATCGTGGACCGTACGGCCGATGACCCCGCCCTCCAGAATATCAACGCCGCGGGACGTATCCTGCGCGTATATACCTATACCCAACTTACCGACCTGTACGGTGACATTCCTTATTTCGATGCCGGTGAAGGCTACTACAAAGGCATCCTGAAGCCCGCCTACGACAAGCAGGAAGACATCTACGACGACTTCTTCAAGCAGCTTGACATGGCCGACGCCCAGCTTCGCACCGGAACCGACATCCTCACCTATGACCAGTACTATGGCGGGGACACCGAGAAGTGGCGCAAGTACGCCAACTCCCTGCACCTGCGTCTGGCGCTCCGCCTGGTCAAGGTGAACCCGGAAAAGGCTAAGGCCGAGGCTCAGAAGGCTATCGCGAACGGCGTGATGACTTCCGTCGAGGACCTCTGCCGCATCAAGTACGAGAACGTGGCCAACCCCTCGGCCGGTCCCGGACGCGGCAATGCCGTCTCCAACCGCCTGAGCGCCGACCCCCACAACTTCCGCTATTCCCGTCGCTTCATCCAGTATCTGGAAGAAACCGGTGACCCCCGCCTCAGAATCCTTGCCGCCAGCTATTTCAACGACGACCTCAAGCAGGACATCACCGACCTGGTGTATGCGGAGAAGGGTTCCTATGCCGCCATGGCCCGCGCCACCGACCGTTTTGACTGGGAAAACTACGACAACGACGCTTCCAACCCCGACCCGTCCCTGCAGATTGACGTGAACGGAGACGGCGTAACCGAGGAAGTGACCCCGCACATGCAGTACCTGCAGCCCAGCGCGTATTTCTATGCCTATGACGCCCCTTACGTGAACATGGGCTATGCCGAGGTGGAACTCCTCCAGGCCGAGGCCGCCCTCCGCTGGGGCCTGGGCACCGGCACCGCCGCCGAGCACTTTGCGAAGGCCCTGGCCGCCGGTGTGGAGCAGATGAAGGTCTACAACAAGGACATCCAGCCCAGCGCCGCTTCCATCGCCGCCTTCGTGGCAGCCAACCCGCTCTCGGCCAACCAGGCAGAAGCCCTGGAGCAGATTAACATGCAAATCTGGGTGGGCCATATCTTCAATCCTTTCGAAGCTTTTGCCAACTGGCGCCGTACCGGCATTCCGGAAATCGTATTCCTCAACCGCGATCCGGCCCGCAACCAGTCTGGCGGAAAGACGCCCCGCCGCCTTCTCTATCCGGTAGAGGAGCAGATCAAGAACCCCGAGAACTACCAGGCCGCCATTGACCGTGTACCCGGTTATGACTGGACCGTAGGCGTATGGTGGGACAAGCAGTAACCCTTCAAAAGACACAGCAAAATGAAAACAATGAAATATCTGATGGGCTTTCTGGGCGCTCTGGTCCTTGCCTCCTGTGCAGGCGAGAAGGTGAGCGACCCCGTGTTCGGCCCCGACGAGACGCCCTACATTTACATGGAGTGGTCCAGCAGCCAGGTCTACAGCGTAGGAGACGTCGTTAAATTCACCGCCCAGGTTTCCCCGCTCGAGGGAACCTCCGTGCGCTGGCTCATAGACGGGAACGTGGTCTCCACCACGCCTTCCATCGAATACACCATTGAAGGAACCGAAGGCTTCACCCTCCGTTTCGAGGCCGAGCGCAACGGTATCGTCAACTACCGCCAGGCCACCGTGGCCATCCAGGTGCCTTTCGTGCCCAAGAACCCCGCCCACAAGGTGATGGGTGTAATCACCACCGACGGAAACGCCGACATAGTGCAGTGGGACTACATCTCGCACCTTCTCATCACCTCCTTCCAGGTGACCGATGCCGGCAAGCTCGCCCTTCCCGACGACGGCAAGCTCGCTACTCTGAAGACGCTGGTCTCCCTGGCGCACAACAAGGGCGTGTATGTGCAGGCCGATGTCACCGGCATCATCAACATGCCTGCCGGCTCGGGTCTCTACAACAGCATGGTCTTCCAGACGGTGGTGGCCGATGACGCGCTTCGCGCTTCCCTCGTGGCCGACATCAAGAAGCTGGTGGCCGATCTGGACCTGGACGGTGTGAACATCTATGTGAACGAGCTCAACTGCGACGCCGGCGCCATCCAGGAGAAGGATGCCATCGTGCAGTTTATCAAGGAGCTGAGAGCCGCCTTCCCGGCTGTTCGTGAAGGAGAACGCCTCAAATACCTGGTAACGGCTTCCGTGCCGCGCGCCTGGAACAGCTACGAGTTCTACTTCCTGGGCCAGGCCGAGGCAGAACTGGACTGGATCAACCTCCTTCTGTTCGGTGCCCTGGACCTCACGCCCTGCGACTTTGCTCCGGACTGGTATGTGAACGACTTCTATGCCAATTTCCTGAACGCCGCCGGCTTCCCTTACAGCAAGCAGATGGTGGGTGTGGGTGCCTTCGGTATCCACTACCAGTACCCCGACGGTGTCACCATCACCTGGGGTAACCAGGACCAGTACCTGGGATGGCCCACCTATTCCGAGATCCTCAAGATGGATGCATCGGCCTCTTCCAACTGTTACCTGAATCTGGGAAGCGGCCTGTATTATACCGGCGCTACCGGAACGAACAGTGCCACTTCCAAGGCCCTCATCGTGAAAGACACCCCTGAGAGCGCCGGCATGTTTATCTGGTGTGTGGATTACGACTCCACCAGCGCACAGACATCCCTTACCCAGGCTGTCTGGAATACCTTGAATCTATAGCAGAAATGAATAGATTAATAGTAGTGTTTGCGATTCTCGTCCTCGGGGCAGCCTGTGCCCCGATGGACGGGCAATCGTTCCCTGTCCGCTATACCTACGAAAAGGATGCGGACTGTCCCAACTTCATCTTGTTCGAGGCCCAGGACGTAAAGGCCGGAGATGCGTGCAGCTGGACTTTTTCCGACGAACCCGGAAAGAGCTACAGCGGCACCTCGCTGGTGCATTATTTTCCCAAGGCCGGGAGCTATGAAGTGACGCTGCATGTGCGCCGGGACGGAAAGGAAGGGACCCATGCCCTCAAAGTGGGCGTGGCTTCCGATTCCCGTTACGAGAAAGCCGGAGAGCATCTTCTCTGGGCCGACGAGTTCCTGGGAAAATCCCTGGACCTTAAGAAATGGAATTATGACCTGGGCACCGGCCAGTGGGGAAACAACGAGCTGGAGAACTATACCAACGCTCCCGCCAACTCCCACCTGGAGGACGGAAAGCTCATCATCACCGCCATCAAGGAAGACGACCGTGAGGCGGTGGGCAGCTACACATCGGCCCGCCTTACCACGCAGGGAAAGGTGGAATTCCACCGCGGAAGGGTTGAGGTGCGCGCCAAGATGCCTTCCGGAAAGGGCACGTGGGCGGCTATCTGGATGTTTGGCCGGCATGCCGCTCCCAGCTACTCCGAGCTGGATATCCTGGAATACGTGGGCTGTGACAAGAACATTATCTACACCACGGTCCACACCACGGCCACCCTCTCGGAGTGGGTCCCGAAGTCTACGGCCAGCAAGGTTGTGGGCGATGTGGAGACCGCTTTCCATGTGTATGGCATGAACTGGGAGGATGAGAAGATTGAATTCTATCTGGATTCGCCGGACAACGTGTATCTCACCTTCGGAAAGCCTGCGCAGAAGGGCGCCGACTACTGGCCCTTTGACAGCGACGAGTACCTGATCCTGAACCTTGCCGTAGGCGGTGACTGGGGCGGTATGCGCGGAATAGACAACAGTATCTGGCCGCAGTCCATGGAAGTGGACTATGTAAGGGTGTTCCAGAAGTAATTATTTTGTATCTTTGTGCTACTATGGCAAGCGCAAAGACAAAGTCCGTGTGGTTTTGCAGCCACTGCGGCAATGAATACGCCAAATGGATGGGCCGATGCCCGGCCTGCGGCGAATGGAATACCTTCGTTGAGAAGGAAGTGGTAAGCGGGAAGAAGACGGGAACCATGACGGTACCCGGCGCTTCCCGCAAACCTATGCCCCTGAAGGATGTCTCCACCACCCAGGAAGACCGCGTGTCGCTGGGTTCCCCGGAGGTGGACCGCCTGCTGGGCGGCGGTATCGTCAAGGGGTCGCTGGTGCTCATGGGCGGCGAGCCCGGCATCGGCAAGAGTACCCTTTCCCTGCAGCTTCCGCTGCACCGGCCTCAGCTCAAGACCCTGTACGTCACCGGTGAGGAAAGCGTCAAGCAGGTGAAGATGCGGGCCGACCGTCTGGGGGGAGACGCCTCCAACTGCCTCATTTACAGCGAGACCGACATGGGCGCCATCCTGTCGGAGGCGGAAGAGACCGCACCGGACCTCATCATTGTGGACTCCGTGCAAACCATGTATTGCCAGCAGGTAGACTCTACCGCCGGCAGCGTGAGCCAGATCAAGGAAGTGGCCGCCCAGCTCCTGCGCTTTGCCAAATCTACCGGCATTCCGGTGCTTCTTATCGGCCATATTACCAAGGAAGGAACCATCGCGGGCCCCAAGATCCTGGAACACATTGTAGACGTTGTGCTGCAGTTCGAGGGAGAGAACCGCGGCGCATACCGCGTCCTCCGCAGCATCAAGAACCGTTTTGGCTCCACCTCCGAGCTTGCGGTCTTCGAAATGACGGGCGCAGGGCTCCGGGAAGTGGCCAATCCTTCCGAGATGCTCATCCCCATGCACGAGGAAGGCCTCAGCGGCACGGCCATATCGGCCATGCTGGACGGCAACCGGTCTTTCCTGTTCGAGGTACAGGCCCTGGTGTCCAGCGCCGTGTATGGCACCGCGCAGCGCAGCGCTACGGGTTTTGACGTGCGCCGCCTCAACATGCTGCTGGCCGTGCTGGAGCGCCGTGCCGGCTTCAAGCTGGGCCAGAAGGATGTTTTCCTCAACATGGCGGGCGGTCTCAAGGTAAACGACCCCGCCTGCGACCTTGCTGTGGTGGCCGCCGTGCTTTCTTCCAATTTTGATTATTCCCTTCCCTCAGATATCTGCTTTGCAGGGGAAGTGGGCCTGAGCGGAGAAATCCGTCCTGTTTCGCAGGCCGAGCGCCGGGCCACAGAAGCGGCCCGCGTGGGGTTCAAGCGCATCTTTGTGAGCAGCTATACCCACTTTGATAAAAAACCCCAGGGCATAGATGTGGTCAAAGTGGCCGACATCCCTGCCCTGGTAAGGTCTCTGTTTAAATAATTTTACTCGCCTTTCACGGCTTCTTTAGCAGCATCGGCAGCCTCTTCGATTTTCTCGATGGCAGCTTCCTGAGCGGCTTCCTTCACCTCCTGGGCGGCGTTCTCAACGGCCTGGCAGATGGTGGTGTCTACCTGCTCGGCAGCTTCTGCGGGAGCTTCTTCAGCTTTCTTGTTGTTGTTGCTGTTACCACAAGCAACGGTGGCGGCCATCATGGCGATCACGGCCACAGACATAAATACTTTCTTCATAGTTCTAATAATTTAAAAGAATACACATTCCTTTGTCTGCGGCAAATGTAAGGCTTATTTCTGAGATAGCAAAGGATTTTTTAATATTTTTATTACAAACTGTAAGCGCTAAAAGCTGAATACATAGCTTAAACCGGGGCTCAGCATGATTGATTTGGCATATTGGGCACTGAAAAGCTTTGTTCCTTCAGCGTTTGTGTCCAGCTCATATTTGTCGTTATAATCTATAAGCAGGTAGGGCTTGAGCTCATGCCGCTTGCTAAAGTTGAAGGAAACGCCCACCTCTCCCCTGTAGCGGTTGTTGTACACGTGCGTGTAGCCGGAAGGGGTGTAGTTGTAGTAGGTCTTGGTGCCGCCCTTGTTCCACTGGGCCTCTCCGCTGGTGGTTCCCCAGGGCTCGTTGAGGGCGGTACGGAGCTCGAAGGAGGCGTAGGGCTCGGCAACATAGAAGCCTTTGTACTTGATGGTGAACTTGCTCTTGAGCGCCAGGGCGTCGGGATTGTTCTGGTATACGTTGAAGGTGCCGGTGCGGCGGGTGTACTGCAGGCGTTCCTTCAGGGAGAACTGGAAGTATCCCAGCTGGAGGCTGCCGGTAATGTCGGCGAACACCCTGTGGCGGGGCTCCTTGAAGGTGGCCGTCGAGATGTCCCGGGTGTTGATGAGCGTATAGCCCACGCCCAGCTTGAGCGCCTTGAACGGTTTGTAAGTGAATCCCAGCGTCGTGCGCATGCTCGCGAGCGACGTGGCCTCCGTGCGCAGCTCTTCTTCGGCATAGACGTGTACGCCCTTGGATATCTTGTAGTTGGCCTCCACCGAGGCGCGGGCGCCCCATTCCGTTGCCGTCTGGGCAAAGGCACCGGCGGGAGTGAGGATCGCGAGAATAAGGAAAAGTCGTTTCATGGTTATTATTCTACGTAGTCTTTGGCCCGGGTGAGGGTGTTGATGGAATTGCTTTCTCCCTTGGGCAGGTGATAGTATATTTTGATGAAGGCGGAGTCCTTGAGGAAGTCCACATGGCCAATCTCCAGGTTCTCGATCTGGACGCCGATGCGCTTTTCGAGGTCTTCGATGAGCTCTTCCCGGCGCTCGGGCACGATGAGGTCAATCTTGTCGTAGAGCACCAGCTTGGTGGTGGTGTGTTTTACCAGGCTCTCGCTTTCCAGGATCCAGACCAGGAGCACGATGAGCGCATTCACCAGGGCCATCACAGCTACATTTCCCCAGCCCAGGGCATAGTGCGGCGTGGTCGCCACATCCACTACATTATAAATGGGAGCCAGGCCGTTGGCGGCTGCCAGGGCAATGATCACGAAGAGGTAGGTCATTTCCCGGATGGGAACGGTCTCGGTGCGGTAGCGGATGACTCCGAAGATGGCGAACAGGCCCAGGGTGAGGCCCACGCCCACTTCCACGTTACCCATGATATAGAGCAGGGTGAGCATGGCCGACGAGAAAATCATGAAGGTGAAGTAGTAGTCGCGGCGACGGCTCTTGCGATAGTAGAAAAAGTGCACCAGAATCCAGCATACAAGGAGGTTCAGGGCAAAGCGGATGCCCAGTTCGGCCACCTTCTGCGCCGTAGTCATCATGGCGTCGGTGATGGTCTGGACGTCCAGGAGGAGGTCGTCGTTCATGTCCACGTCTCCGAAGGAGGAGAGGTCGTCCTGCACAAGGCGGAAGAGGAAGTCAGGTATCATATCGTTGTCAGTTTTTTGCCGATGATCTTTTCAATGGCCCGTACCTTTACCTTGAAGCGTCCGGTCTTGGCCGAAGGGTCGGTGAGGGTGATGGCCATACAGTATTTGCTCACGCGGAGCGGTTTGATGCGAAGGTCCAGGAGGATGCCCTTCATCTGGCTGGCAGCCCGGCCGTCCTGCTTGAGCTCAATGATGACGGCATCTTCCAGGGTGGTCCTGAGACCGGTGCGGAAGTTGGTGAAAGCCAGTTTTGTGTCAATGGTAAGGCGCTCGGTGAGCGCGGGGTTCACCAGGGTGATGCGGGAAAAACAGGTGCGGGCCGACGGTGAGAGCTCTCCGGCCTGGAACCAGGAATGCCGGGCCAGGTAGTCCGCGGCCTCCGGAACGGAGCCAAAGTCCATCATCTTGTCGGAGGGAATGCCCATGCGTTTCTTGCTGGTGCGGCCGTGGTTGTTCTTGCGCTTGATTTCCAGGAAGCTGTCTCCGGAGTTTACGTACTGGCGGGTGCGCACTTTCTGCCGCACAAGCCTGCGGTTGTGATGCAGGTAGAACATGGTGAGGCCTGCCGTGTCGTAGTAGACGGAGTCGTAGGGGCTGATACGGACGCCTTCGGTTTCCAGGGCCCGATAGCCGGCTGCTGCGGCTGCCTCCAGCATGCGCAGCAGCGTGGCTTCGCTCGTTACGTATTTGGAATCGATGCGGTTCATCAGCTTGACGGCGTTCATCTCGTCCAGCGTAATGGCCCCCATTTTTTCTAATCCTTGCATAGCTTACAAAGATAGCGATTTTTTTGCTACCAGGGACGTCCGCCACCGCCGGGACCACCGGGAAATCCACCGCCGCCAGGGCCACCCTGCCCGCCGGAATACGTGGTGAGGCTCACGGCGGTTCCGCCGGAGATACCATCGGCCGCCCATACTCCGTTGCAGGTGGTTTCTCCTACCGATACGCCAGTGTATCCCTGCGAGAGAGAAGGAGCACTGACGGCAACGGTCGAGACGCCGGAGGGAGCCTTGAAGGCTGCGATGAACGAGCTGCCGTTCCATAGGCCGTTCCAGCCTCCTGCGCTGCAGCTCATGCTATACACGCTCTGGGAAGCCGAGTAGCTGTTTTCCAGGCCGCCGTAAGCCACTACGGTGGCGCCGCTGTTAATGTAGAGCTTGTAGCCGCCCTCGGTGTTGGCGTCGATGGCCATTTCGGGAGACGACTTGCCGATGGCGTAAACCACTCCACCCTGCAGGTAGAGGTTGCCGTTGGCGTCGAGACCATCGTTGCCGGTGGAATAGGCGCAGACGTAGCCGCCGGTGATGGTCATAGTGGAGGCTGAATTGATGGCGTCGTCGGACGACTGGCTGTACACCTCGCCGCCGCTGATGGTCAGCGTGCCTTTGGTTTCGATGCCCTCGTGTTTGGAAGCTATGACTGTGATGACGCCGCCGGAGACTTCGATATTGCCGTCGAACTTGATGCCTTTGGCGCCCACGCTGTTGTCGTTGCTGCTGCCGCCACCCCACGGGCCGTGTCCGCCGCCGGAGGAGGAGCCGAAGTTGTTGCCTGTGACGGTGACATTCACCGTACCCCCGCGGAAGAAGGCGGGGCCGTCGCCGCTGATGCCCTTGCCACCGGTACCGCTATTGGATACGGTCAGTGTGCCGGCGTTCATCTCGAAGAGCTGGTCGGCCTTGATGCAATTGCTGCGGTTGGTGTCGCCGCTTTCTACGACGGTATTACCGGTGAGGCGGATGGTGGTCTCGCCGCCGTCGAAGCGCACGAGGCTGTCGCTGCTGAACCCCTTCTTGCCGTTGGCCGAGACGGAGACGTCGATGGTGCCGCCGCTGACGAGGATGTAGTCCTTGCCGCGTACGCCATGCCCTGCCGACGAGCTGACGGTCAGTGTGATGCCGTTCATGAATTGCACCCAGTCGTCGCTTGTCACTCCGGCTTTGCCTGTGGCGTTGACGGTGAGGCTGCCGCTGCCGCTGAAGACAATCTGGCCTTCGCTGAAGAGGGCCGCCTTCTCGTCTTCGGCCGAGGGTGTAAGGCTGTAGGTGGCGCCGTCGGCCAGGGTGCTGCTGCCGTTGAGGAAGATGTCCACCCGTTTGCCTTTGTTGGGCGTGTCCTCAAGACCTTGCACAT